>R04__coassemble_23703_pt1 | contig 1682 bp, 1 predicted proteins | sample R04__metabat2_low_PE_008 | metagenome-assembled genome bin R04 | reverse complement strand
CCCTCAGAGCAATCTGAGGGGATTCTGCTCCCTGAAGGGAACATAAACTGTGTTATCTTCATAATAGAAAAGAAAAAATTCTTACACTGTCGATTTGCGGTTGACCAAATTAAATAAACTGCAGTGTAGAATAGGATCAAACAGGAAAGAAAAGGAGACAACACAATGGAAAACAAGTATACAAACACAAGCGAACTCGACGTTACAAAGAAAATCGCGTATAAGGACGCCGATGCGATGCTCAAATTCGCGCATGCCACCTTCTGGGGCGAAGAGACATCGGAAGTGGATCCGTTTGCAGGCGAGGCGGCATACTGCTTCCTAACAAAACTTGCGGAGCAGGAAGACAGCGGGGCCATGAATCTGCTGGGCGCGCTGTACTACGAGGGCAGGTATGTTAAGCAGAATTATACTACGGCAGCGCAGTGGTATATAAAGGCGGCGGAGGGCTGCGATTCTCTTGCAATGAGCAATGCGGGCTACTGCTTCTTTTCCGGCAACGGCGTTGAGCGTGACTATGAAAAAGCTTTCGAATACTTTTCAAAGGCCGCGGCACTGGGAGAGTATGACGCCATAAACAAGCTGGGGGACATGTACCGTGACGGTCTTGGGGTTAAGGAAGACAAGAAGATGGCCTTCAGTCTTTACGCACACGGGTTTGATATTATTCCTCATACGCTTGAGCAGGATGCATGGCCGGCAAACCTGCTGAGACTCGGCGAATGCCTGATGAACGGCTGGGGATGCGAAACGGACATACTCACGGGCATCAAGATGGTTACTGACGCAAGAGACATGTTCGAGCAGCAGATAAACAGCGGCAGAGGGATATATGCAGCCTCGTGCTATGACAAGGCGAACCGGCTCCTCAGCAAGGACAGAATAATGCTGATTCAGCTCGCTGACATGACCGGCGTTAAGCCTGATGAAATCCCCCTGGAGGACCCCAACGTAATCGAGCTGCTTAATGGAATTTTAGGGCCGGGAATCCCGAACCTGGATGGTGACGGCGGGGAAGCGGCGCTGCGTCTTATTGAGCCCCGGTCCTTCTATGACCTGATCACGGTTATGGGAATAATCAACTCCGACACCGACCTGGATGACGATGAGCTAAAAACCTATACCTTCCGGGAGGATATCTATAACCGCCTGAAGCACTTCGGCCTGAGTGGGGAGGAAGCTCGCAGAATCTCAGAGGATGTAAGAAAGGGCAAGGTTACGGAGGACTATCCCACCCCGGCCGGGGTCCCCGGGGAGTTCATGGACATCTGCCGCAGGATAAGATATCTCCCATCCCGGGAGCATGAATATCTCACCGCCTTGCGCACCTGGAAGCTCGCCTGGTTTTACCGTTACTATAAGGACGAATTCGAATCCATCCGGGATTGGGACTGAGGCACCTTGAGACTTGCGTAGCAACTTGCACAAAAACCGGCAGCGAAATTTAGCCACTTTGCCATAAGGATTATTGCTGAAAGTATGATATAATAACTTTTTGGAATAATATCGTCAGGGGACGTTGAAAATATACACTTGATAAGGAGAAAATCATGTCTGTCAGCTTTACAACGGCAAAATGTCCTGAATGCGGAGCCAATCTCCCAATTGAGGAAGGCAGAAGGTCGATGTTCTGCTCTTACTGTGGCACCCAAATCATAATGTCAGACGAGAATGAGCATACC
>R04__coassemble_13458_pt1 | contig 2292 bp, 3 predicted proteins | sample R04__metabat2_low_PE_008 | metagenome-assembled genome bin R04 | reverse complement strand
CGGTAAATTTGTAAAAATCCAATCGGTAAATTTGCATGTATTCGAACGGAACATTGGAAGAATAGCCGCGCTGGGGAAATTAGTCCGCGCTCACGCAGAACTGCGGAACTATATTCATGCTGCGCATGAGCGAAGGTTAATTCGGAATGCGGAATTCGGAATTTAGACCACAGTTGGAGACTGCAAGGGGCGAGCGCAGCATATGAAAATTAGATTGAAGTTCATCCCGCTGTATGCTAGATTAAAAATGACCGGCACGATGGAGAACTTCAGATTCGATTTATTAGAAAGGAGAACGACACAGCAATAATGGATGTGACGGATAATTAAAATGATAAGATTTGACTGTGATTACATGGAAGGCGCTCATCCTGAAATATTAAAGCGCCTCATGGAAATAAATTTGGCCAAGCATTCCGGATATGGAACCGATGAACTCACTGAGGCCGCGAAGGAAAAAATAAGAGCGGCATGCAATGCTCCTGACGCGGATGTGTACTTTCTCACAGGAGGGACTCAGACAAACGCCTGCGTCATATCATGCCTTCTGCAATCCTGGGAGGGCGTAATTGCCGCTGATACAGCTCATATTGCTTGCCATGAGGCCGGAGCGATTGAGTATACCGGGCATAAAGTGCTCGCCCTGGGGAGCAGTGAGGGCAAAATCTACGCTGAAGCCATTGCGGCCTTCATGGACATCTTCGCTGGGGATGCCAACAATGAGCATGAGGTGGAACCCCGACTTGTATATATTTCCCAGCCAACGGAATTCGGCACCTTGTATTCCCTAAGTGAACTCCAGGCCATAAGAAGTGTCTGCGATAAATACGGCTTAAAGCTTTATGCTGACGGGGCCCGTTTGGGATATGGCCTCGCCTCCTCCACGGCGGATTTTACTCTTGGCGATATGGCTTCCATTTGCGATGCTTTCTATATCGGCGGGACAAAGGTTGGAGCGCTTTTTGGGGAAGCGGTGGTCATGAAGCACAACCTCATACCGAGATTTTTCACAATGATTAAGCAGCGTGGGGCCCTTCTGGCCAAGGGCTGGATTGCAGCTGTACAGTTTGATGCCCTGTTTACGGATAAACTGTATCTTGAAATATCTCAAAATGCCGTGCGCCTTGCTGAAATCCTAAAAAACGGTCTTGGAGAAAAAGGGTATAAGCCATATATTAACTCCACGACAAACCAGCAGTTCTTTCTTGTGCCGGACAGCGTTCTTAAAGAAATCGACGGCAGAATAGGCTATTCCTTCTGGGAAAAGCCGGATGATGAACACACAGTAATAAGATTTGTTACAAGCTGGGCAAGCAAGGAGGATGAGGTGTTACGCCTCATAGAAGCCATGCCGGAATTATAAAAACGGGCAAAGGGGGTAAGGGTTAATTCGGAATGAAGGAGTACCTGGGTGCCTGAGCCGATTCGGAATGCGGAATGATTTGCCGGAGGCCGGAAGGCAGAGGGCGGAGGGGAAAACCAACAAGTTACCTTTTTTCCGATTATGTTTGTTTGGTCAGAACATAAAGTACAAGTTGTCAGCACCCGAAACCATTTGTCAAGAATATTCTGATCAAAGACAAAAAGGACCGCCCGCATTTAATGCAGACGATCCTTTTCTGATATTCGTTTATGCAGACAAACTGGAATTTATTGATCAGGCTCGATTTTCTTGATCAACCTTGCCGGATTACCTCCGACAAGACATCCGTCCGGGATATCTTTTGTTACAACTGCTCCTGCAGCTACAACAGATCTGTTTCCAATCTTCACACCAGGGCAGATCGTAACATTCCCGCAAATCCAAACATCATCTCCGATTTCTACGGGCTCTGCCTTTGAAACCAACTGCAATTTGCCATCCACAATCTTCATCCGCTCTTCAGGAATAAGAGAATGATTACCCGAAAAAATCTTTACTTCCGGTCCCATCATCACGCGATTGCCGATCCTGATGGTTCCTCCGTCCAGGAAGTCCGCGCCATAATTGATAAATACATGGTCACCTATAAAGGCATGTACACCGTATGTTATCTTAAAAGGTGTCTGAATTGTCACGTCTTCTCCGCATGAACCGAGCATTTCGTGAAGCAAAGCACTTCGCTGCGCACCATCGTCAAAAGCTGTCGCATTATATTCATCCAAAAGCAAGCGTGTTTTTCTCATGGTTGCAATATTTTCCGGAGAGAACGATATAAAGTTCACGTCCATTACCTCCAACAAATTAGAAATTAGTGTTTGTCAGTTTCAAAAGTGTGCAGCTTGTCCCGCTTCCTGCACCGTTTCGTTGGT
>R04__coassemble_12432_pt1 | contig 2395 bp, 2 predicted proteins | sample R04__metabat2_low_PE_008 | metagenome-assembled genome bin R04 | reverse complement strand
TCGACCCGCCTTCGGCCTTTGCTGAGAACCTAACGCCCGCAAATTTTGTCTCGAGTATAGTATATGATTTTGCTCCATCGGCAATGAGTTTGAGGGGGGTCGGCGTCGGTGGGGACGTGGGTTTTCCGGTTGGGACAGGCGTCGGCACGGTTATTGTTTTGCTGGACGTTTCTGAAGCCGTTCCCGTTGCAACGCCGTTAAGGCGCAGAACCTGAAACTTTTCCCCAACTATTATATCAGGCTCGGAGTCAGAGGAGTCTGATAAATCCGCAATCTGCACAGTAACAGTGAAATATTGGGACTTAGGGTCGAATTCGTCTATGGTTACCTTCGCCGCAAGCCCGTCAGAGTAGGCTGCGCGGCCAAGAAGAGGCAAATTAACATCTTCGTCTGAGTCATTGTCAATATTTTCCCCAAGGTAAATCTGCCCGAAGCCTGAGGTTGTTCCATAGGTGTTAAGGTCGTCTCCGTAGTCTCCCTTGGAGAAAAATGAGAAATATTTTGTAGATTTGAGACGGTAGCTTGTGGTTGTGATTGCGATGGGATTGGTGGAGTCATGGCGCAACCCTTCGGTGGAATCGGACTTCGTAGTTCCGGAGTTGTCACTTTTCACGTCATAACGCAGCTGGGGGGAAGCGCTATAGGCCAGTTCATTGCTGACAGCGGACTGAATTGTGGAAAAGAGAATTTGGGCCTCTGAGCGCTTCATAAGTTTATTATATTGCTTTACGCCAAGACCTATTCCTGTTGCAAGTCCGCCTGACACCATGATTAGAATCGCGATCGTTGCCAGCATCTCAGTTAGGGTAAAGCCCGCTGAGCGCTTTATTTTGTTTTTAATCTCAGCCATTTTCTTCATCAGGCTTTTTCCCTCTTTCATTCTGTCAATCTCCGGAAGCATTGGACTGCTCTTGGTAGTAGGTATATACTTTTTCGACCTTGTTATCTGATTCTTTATCGCTGTCGGACTTTGTTATAGACATTGTATAGTAATCAACAGTTATTTCTTCCTCGGAGCTGTCTACATCATGAGTTATTTTAATTGTACCCTCAGACTTTGTGGTATTCTTGGGGTTGTTGTCATGGTCCGTTTGCTTTTCCAAGTCGTCCAAGTCGTAAACATATGCGGTGTCAGTGTTCTGAATTGCATTGTTTGCCTTTGCCGCAGCGACTATTGCTCCGGCGAGCATGACGAAGCAAAGGGCTACAATTACTATGCCGGCCAGCGTCTCAACAAGGGTTTCTCCCCCGCGGGCTGTTATTTTATTTTTTATTTTCTTGAGCATTTTTTTCCCCCGGGTTAAGCTTCAGTATTGAAGACGCTGGAGATGTCGCCACCACTTAATTCATATTTTGTGGTGGTGATTTCTTTTGTGCCGATTACGGTGGTGCCGGACATAATGTCTTCGGTTGAATTGGAGGTCTTGGGTTCTATCTTCACTCCGGTTAAAAACATCATATACTGGCTGGAGCTGCCAAAGTCAAAGGTCAAGTCGGCAAGGTATATGTCATCTTCACTGTCATCTTCTTTGCTGACATTCATTGTTACTTTAACAGTTTCAAGGTCCTTGAGCTCCTCGTTGGCGATGTCCATGGTAATTGAAAAGGTTACGGGGTCAATTTTCGATGTAGTCGATGGAGTTGATGTAGTCGATTCAGTCGATTCAGTCGATTCAGCTGGAAAATATGCCTTTTCAACTATGTCTATAAGCTCCTGCTTCAAAATGCCCTTTGCCGAAATGACGACCTCATCCTTAGCAGGGTCTGTATAGCCAAGAGCTATTCCGTCTTCGTTATAATATGTGTGGGTTTTTATGCTTTCACATTCACTGTCTTTAAGCTCATTATTAACCAGCATTGCCGCCGAGGCGAGGGTAAGATGCGCCTGCTTTTCCCGTTTGTCGTTATGCAAGCGCTTTATGCCGGTTACAGAGGCTGCAAGAATCGTGGCGCTGATCATCATTACAACGATGAGGAGGAAGAGACCATAAATCAAGGAGGCGCCACGGTTGTCTTTTAGCTTTCTTTTAATACTACTCATGCTTCGGCCTCCGTGGTCTTGGGCTGAGTTTCTTCAGCCGTGGCTGCTGCATTGGACAAAGGAGTCAGAGTGCCGTCAATGTCGATGGGCACTTTAAGTGATGAATCGCCGGCTTCGCCGTCGGGGGACTCATCTGTCTGCTGCGCAGGGACCTCATCTCCCCCTGTCTCGCCTCCGGTCTGCTGCGCAGGGTCCTCATCCACCGTCTGCGATGGTCCCCCTTCCCCGTCCGTCGGGGAAGGTATTTCCTTCAAAATGAGGAGGCCGTCGTAGTAGATTGTTGTGCCGTCGTTGAGGAGCATGGTGCCGTCATATTCAGAAATTCTGAAGGAGATTAAGTCATAGATATATATG
>R04__coassemble_9579_pt1 | contig 2761 bp, 5 predicted proteins | sample R04__metabat2_low_PE_008 | metagenome-assembled genome bin R04 | reverse complement strand
AAAGGCGAAGGAAACCGCAGAAAGCATCCGCGATATGGTACATTCCGATTTGCACGAATGGCTTTGAAAAAATGAGCAGTTGGTCTTTCCGGGCCAGCTGCTCATTTTGCAGTGCGGTGCGTGGTTCCAGGGCCGGTTAAAACACCAGCTGGACCAGGAGCATATAGAGAACCGTTCCCAAGGCGATTGAAATCAGGGTGTTCCTCTTCCAAAGGTACGTCAGCGCGACGGCTGCGGTGGCAATTATCTCCGGCAGGGCGAAGGGATACGCGGTTACCGAGACGGACTTATAGCAGTAGATTACAAGCATGCCCATAACCGCCCCGGGCAGAACAGTTCCAAGATAGTTCAGGGCAGCGGGAGTCTTGCTCTCGTCGCTGAAGATGATGAAGGGCAGAAATCTCAGCGCCATGGTGCACAGGGCAATTACAAGAACGGCGAGAATTGAATGGACCGTTGAACTCATGACTCACCCTCCTTCCCCGCCAGAACAGGCCGAAGCAGCATCAGAACTGCTGTGATGCCAATCATGGACGGGATTAAAAAGCCGCTGCTGCCGAAAAGCAGCAGGCAGAGGAGCGAAATCCCCAGGCCAAGAAGCGCCGGAACCCGGCTTTCCCTTTTGAGCAGGTTGCCGATGAAGATTACGACAAACAAAGCCGTCATGGAAAAGTCCACGCCGGTGGTGTTAATCTTAACCACCTGGCCGAAAATCGCTCCAGCTGTGCTGCCAAGGAGCCAGTAGCACTGGTTAAGGGCGGAGGTGAAAAAGTAAAACAGGTCCCCGTCAGTCCCCTCAGGGGGCTCGGCGGAGCAGACAAGACTATAGGTCTCGTCGGTCAGGGCGAAGATGTCATAGAGTCTGAATTTTTTAATTTTTCTATACCGGGCCAGCATGGATATGCCATAAAACAAATGCCTGGCATTGATTAAAACCGTCATAATGGCGCAGGTAATGAGTCCCGCACCGCTGGAGAGCAGGTCTATGGCCACATATTGCATGCTGCCGGCATATATCGTTAAGCTCATGAAAAGCGCCCAGATGAAGCTATAGCCATTGCTGTTTAGCAGCAGGCCGAAGCCGAAGCCCAGAACAAGGTACCCCGCCATAACGGGGAGCGTGTTTGGGAAGGCGGCCTTGAGGGTGGCCTTGATTGTGTCCCGTGATTTGGTCATGTTTACTCCGAATAATAAAATTTAAACGGCCGCTTATGAAAACGGCCGTTTTGTTATTTGCTTGAAATTAATCAGGCCTGAGCCTTCTTTGCAGTTGCGCAAAGCTCTGCAAATGCTGCGGGCTCATGAATTGCCATCTCGGAGAGCATCTTGCGGTTCATCTCGATGCCGGCGAGCTTGAGGCCGTGCATAAATGTGGAATAATTCATGCCGTTTGCCTTGCAGCCTGCGCTGATACGGGTGATCCAGAGCTGACGGAAATCTCTCTTCTTCTGCTTGCGGCCGACATATGCATAACGGCCGGACTTCATGACCTGCTCATTGGCCATTTTATAGTGACGGGACTTGTTGCCCCAGTAACCCTTTGCAAGACCGATTATTTTTTTTCTGTGCTTGCGGGTCATCATTGCGCCTTTAACTCTTGCCATTTGTATTATCCTCCAATTCTATACCGTATACCCTTAATTATTTATAAGGGATCATTTTCTTGATCGTTGCTTCGTTCGTTACGTCTGCGTAGGCTCCGCTGCGAAGACGACGGCAGCGCTTGGTATCTTTCTTCGTGAGGATGTGGCTCTTGAAAGCATGGGCGCGTTTAACCTTACCGGTCTTGGTGAGATTGAATCTCTTCTTAGCGCCGCTGTGAGTTTTAAGTTTCGGCATTTCTGTTTCTCCTTATGAATAAAATATTTACCAACGTGGTTTAAGCTTCAGCTTCCTCAGGCTTGGCCTCCTGCCCCACAGGAGCAGGCTGCTCAGGCTTGGGCTGCTTCGGCTGCTTGGGCTTGGCGGGCTTCTTCGCGTCCTTGGCGGGCTTGGGAGAGAGGAACATGGTCATGTTTCGGCCCTCGAGCTTTGCCGCCTTGTCTACGTTAGCAACCTCGGCGCATCTCTCGGCGAAATCCTTGAGAAGAACGTTGCCTATCTCAGTGTGGGCCATTTCTCTGCCTCTGAAGCGGACAGTGACCTTAACCCTGTCTCCGTCCTGGATGAACTTGAGACCGCTCTTTACCTTGGTGTTGAAGTCATTTTCACCAATTCCCGGACCCATACGAATCTCTTTGATTTCGATTACGTGCTGGTTCTTCTTGGCTTCCTTTTCCTTCTTAACCTGCTCGAAGCGGAACTTGCCATAATCCATTATGCGGCAGACCGGCGGGACTGAGTTGGGCGCGATCATGACCAGGTCATAGCCATGCTCCTCGGCGATTTTGAGCGCCTCGGCGGACGGAACGATCCCCAGCTGATTGCCTTCTTCATCGATAAGACGGACTTCCTCCGCCTCTATCTCGTCGTTAATCTGATGGCTGTTGTTGCTTGCGATTTTAAAACACCCCCATAAAATTCAAAAAGCGCGGATCCAAAAGCATCCGCGCACAATAAACACATTAAGGCTCACATTCGAGCCAAGGTCTTTATTAACCAAAGTGAACTCCTTCACCCGGTGAGGACGGCGGACACCGCACCTTCTTTATTTTTCCTGCAGTAGTATACTCGCTTTGATTTGCATTGTCAAGTGTTTTTTAGCACCTTATTCCCGGGCCATTACAATCTTGACAATTCTGCTGGTTCCCAGTCTTTCGGC
>R04__coassemble_7648_pt1 | contig 3129 bp, 4 predicted proteins | sample R04__metabat2_low_PE_008 | metagenome-assembled genome bin R04 | reverse complement strand
CCACTGGGCATTCATTCATTGCTGCTCGGCCGTTCGCATAGCTCACTACTCGCTGGCGCTCGGTTGCTCGCGGCGACGCGAAGCTAGTCCTGCGGACATGGCGCTCCTCCGCCGCTAAGTGCCCGCTGGTGCGGGTTGCGGCTATGTATGGGCCTCCGACTCGCTAAGAGCCGACTTCGTCGGTTGCTCGCTTGGATGGCGCCTGCGGGCGCTCATGCGGGCCTCATGCGGCGCTCATAACCCCTAATGTGCAACGTGCAACACTAATGCTTAATGCTTAATGCTTAGTTATTCGTTATTGGTTATTCGTTATTCGTGGGCCGGCTACGGGCGAGCTCCCTAACCGCAATTATAAATTAGCAAAAGATCTGTCCCCTTCAGGGAGCAAAGTAAAAATCCTGCAGAGCCGCAGGATTTTTTAACGGGATTTTCAGAGCAAGTGAAGCTCTAATGCTTTAATTTACTCTTGCAAATTGTCTTGGCGGATTAACGCGTCTGAATTTGCGAGCACGTTCCGGCGTTGTTTCCGGGCAATCCTCATCAAAGGTTATCGGCATATTGCGTATCACCCTTGGAGTAACACCTCGTCAGGTGCTTGGCAATCGATGCGGCCATTTACTCATATTAACAACACGCCTGGATATTTCACTGAACAGAATTGTTAAGATAAATTCCAATGCTATCACTTCCCATATTCCTAAAGCAAACAGCTCCGGCAGAATATATTTTGTAGCAACGTTGATATATTTTATAACAATATAATGAATCAGAAAAGCATATGAGCTTATATTTCCAATATATATAAGTGCTTTATTAGATAAAAGCTCTGTGATTATTCCTTCCTTGCGCACGAAAAGATAAATCCATATTGCCGAAAGAGGTATAAAAATAGTCGTCCAGTTGTTTATGGCTACAAGAAAGCCTGAAGTTTGGCCTGCCTTCCAGAAACGGCAAATTAAAATTGCCACTACGGTCATTAATATTTCAATTATTGAAGCTTTGACAATACCGGTTGCTTTATGTCCTACCAGACTGTAATATCTGCCGAGGCAACAGCCAGTATAGAAGTCTACGAGTCGGAACAGTGGGAAGCAATACATAAACCAACGGTAGACACGGCCATCTATATCAAGCCAGAGAACAAACATACATGAAAGCCACTGAACAATCATTAATGTGATGCATGAGGCAAGCATAAATTTATTGCTTTTATCCGCCAGAATGTTTTTTAAATATGGAAAAGCGAAATATAAAAATGCCATAACTGAAAGAAACCAAGCGGTGCCGTTAAGCGATACATTTACAGTGGAATCAGGAACCCATGATTGTAATAAGGTTACATTAAGAAGAATATCACGGATGAGGGCCGCGGCGGAGCTAATGGTAATTCCGTTACAGGATTCAGAGTAAATTCTGAGAACAACTGCGAGCACCATGGTAATTATATGGAGTGGATATAATTTTCTAATTTTTGACCATGAAAATTTAAGATTACTTTTAACCGACGCCGTTGTTGCGTCTGAAGCATGGGAATAATACATTAAAAACCCTGAAAGTACGAAAAACGCAGAAACTCCGGGAAGGGCCCAGCTAAACGGAGACTGGGTATGGCTTAGAAAAACGCCGGCAAAGGCAATTGCCCGGTATGCCTGAATAGAATTTATTTTTCCATTTGAAGCGGCAGCCATGTATTCCTCCGTGTCATTAATGTGTGAGTTACGATAAGCGGCAAATTCAATATCGTCTTCAGCCAGGTGACGTTTCGCTTGGCTTTTTCGCCGTCGATGGATTTGTAGCCATCCTTATGCCCAGGAAAGCTGGAGCTTTTTTTGATTTTTTGCGCAATCAGTCAGATAAAGATTGATTAGTGTCTGATATGGTATGCCGCTTTCGTCTGACTGATTCTTGAAGTATTTAATTGTATCCTCTTCGATGTTAATGGTTATCTGCTTTTTCAACTTCTTCGCATATGGATTCTTTATTGCATTTGAAAAATCATATTCTTCTCTCATAGCGTCTCCTTTCACAACCTGCTGTTGTACTGCCTCCGAATGGTCCGGGTCATCCCTAACCAAAGCCTCCTCATCATAGAAAACCGTACTGGCCTCTTCAAAAGAAATGTTATGCTTCCTTTTGTTAATCCTATTCTTTTCGTCGTCCCATTCAAAATCTATCGTCTTCATAATTATATTATATGTACTAAATATTTTTTGTCAAGTATGCAAATGGCACGAAGCTAATGCAGAGTTCGGAGTTCGGAATGCGGAATGAAAAGCCGGAGGCCGGATGCCGTGAGCGCCCCCGTGAGTGGGTGAAAAATCAGACTCTGATTCCTCAGAGTCCGGTCGGAAACTGTTAAATTATTTTACGGCAGAAGGCCTCAAGCGCAGGGATGTCATCTTCAACAACTGCCCATGCAATTGAACTGTCGAATGTGCCATAGCGGTGAGCAACAATATTACGCATTTGCTTAATCTGTCTCCATGGAACATCTTGATATCTCTGCTTGAAATCATCAGAAAGTATGCCCACTAATTCTCCAATTTGCAAAATGCACAGTGAAACCGCGTTCCTATACACTTTGTCATTATCAAAGATGGAAAAATCATTTCCGAAGCGCTCAACAGCCATATCTATCTGCTAGCAATAGGAAAGAATGTGCTGAATTATACTCTTGTCACGCTCAGACTCGCTCATAAAGCAGCACCTCGTCTTTTCGAATGGAATTTAAAAAAGAAGCGTCCGCACCGGCGGTTGAAATTAGATCAACATGCTTACCAAACGCATCCTCAAGGTCACAAAGAAGTCCGGCAAACTGTAATCCGCGAATCGAGCCTTTATCAATCCGAAGATCAATATCACTGGCATCAGTCATATCGCCACGGGCATATGAGCCAAAAAGGAAAATCCTGTCAGCACCATATTGTGCGCCTAGCTTAGAGGCTATTCTCTTGATGGTATCTATATCAGGCATGTTGCGCTCCTTTCCGTGCCTATATTATAACGCATCGGCGCAAAGTACGCAAGAGCACGGGAACGCTAATGCATATGAGCGCCGCATGAGGCACTCATAATTCCGAATTCCGCATTCCGCATTCCGAATTACCCTTCATCCTTCATCCTCTATCC
>R04__coassemble_7444_pt1 | contig 3182 bp, 3 predicted proteins | sample R04__metabat2_low_PE_008 | metagenome-assembled genome bin R04 | reverse complement strand
GCTTTAAGCCGTCCTTCGGGTCGGTGCCTATTTTCTTGGGATATCTGTAATATTCAAGAATGAGCCCGTCGCTGGCATTTGCCGGAAGAATAAGCTTGTTGCCGACTCTGCGGTAAAAGCTGAACCTCCGCATGCGAGGACCGCTCATGTCTATGAGTCCGCCATTGAAGATATCAAAACAGTCATCAGGCAGAACATATATGGTTTTGTCTCCCAGGGTCTCGGTTTTAAGCTCGGAAAGGATAATTGTCTCAGGTATTTTGCGAACGGTTGTGGCAATTTCCATTTCCGCCGAATAAACGAGACCCGGGATCATTTTAAGGTAATCTGCCTGATTGTTATAGCTGGCGGGAATTACGGTTCCCGCCGAACTATAACTGTTTATCAGCTTCAGCGACTCATCTCTGACCCGCCCGTACGTCATCAGTTGGTGACGTTAATCAGCTTCGTGCCGACAGCAACGGGCTTGTTGTTCGCATCAAGCTCCACAACAAGCATATATGTGTGGCCCGTGGTAACACTTACCGTTGCGTAGCTGGTGTCTTCTACCTTTGCGGCAGTCTTCCAGGCTTCGCTGGTCAGGTCAATCGCCGTGTTGTAGGTTACTGTGGGCAGAGCGGACTTGGTGGCCGCGGTGATGTAGTACCTCGTATTGGTATCTGCGGAAAGCAGAGAGTTAATTACCAGTCTCACTGTGCCAATGCCGTTCGGGGTAACCACAAGAGGCAGATCCTTCAGACCGGACTGGCCGCCATGATAGTAAATGGCGTCCCGCTTCTCGTTGAAGACGAAGCAGTCATAAATGAAGCGCGCCTCGCAGAGGGTGCCGGAAATTCCGGGAGGATCATCGTGGATTTTGTACTCGCTCAGCTGTCTCGGAGCTGTGGCCGCATCCTTGTGAACAAGGAGAAACGCCGCGCCGGCGGGAAGTCTCGTTGACGGAACCTTTACGATTTTTACGCCGTCAACCTCGCCCAGTTCACCACGGGAGAGCATCTCCTGGGAGGCATCACCGTAACGGATGAAGGAGCTGTCCTGGGAGAGATAGCTGTAAAAAGAATACGAACAGAAGCAAATTCTGTTCGCAGCGGGGACGTTGTGGTCACCGAGATAGGTAATGCCGGCCATAAAGCTCTGGAACGCATTGTTTTTGGTAATGGACCCGCTTGCGTAGGAGCCATTGTCGATTGCGGCGTCACAGAGCTTTCTGAAGCAATAGGAGTCATACTCGGGAATAAGTCCCTCGTCGGTCTGGCGCTTCAGCGCAGCGGAAATATCGTAGATATTGTCGCTCTGCAGGTTGTCGCCTCTGTCGACAACGAAGCTGAAGCCACGGTCACGGGTGACCGTCATCTCCTGGATGCTGCGGGAGAGGTCCTCGGGTGTTCCGTAGCGGTTAAGGCCGCTGCGGGTGTAGTCAACCATCGGAGCGATGCCGATGCTTGAGATTTTTACCGTTTTTGCGCCGGTAAAGTCGTACTTGTCGTTGAGTGCGAGCCCAACCTGAGATGCTACAGCGAAACGCTCATCAACAAGATGGGAATACTTAGTGGTTAAATTCTGTGCTTCCATTTGGTAGTGTTTCCTTTCGAAATGTATTAGTTTGTAGATTTGCGTGGTATACCACGATTGGTAATGGTGTTGGGGGGGTGAAGGCAGCGCTGTGAAGTGAAGGCAGCGAATAAGCGCTGCAGTGAAGGGCGCGTTGCGCCAGTGAAGGCTCCCTCCGGTCGGCAGTGAAGGCACGGGCTGCTAAAGCACCCGTGGCAATTATGAGGAAGACCTTTATTTAGATTGCGCAGCTTCGCTGCGATTTAAAATAAACACATTACAATTGTCTCGACCACCTCTGGTGGGTCGGGCCTTCACTCGCTTTACGCATTGACCAAAGATTTAGTATCTGATACAATATGCGCAAAGCATAGGGGGTGTTTTCAGTGAAGCTTGAAGGACCGTTGCAGGAGGGCAGCTACGCGTTCTCACTGCGTATAATCAAGATGTATCATGTGCTTTCCGAGGACCGGCATGAAAAGGTACTGGCAAAGCAGATTCTCCGTTCAGGCACATCAATCGGAGCTAACGTTTCGGAAAGCAGATTCGCTGCATCAAAGCCGGATTTCAGGTCTAAGCTGACTATCGCTCTGAAGGAAGCAAACGAAACCGACTATTGGCTAAACCTGCTCCACGACTCGGGATATCTGACTAATGAAGAGTTTGCCAGCCTCGATAAAGACCTTACGTCTTTAATCAACATGCTTGTAAAATCGCTAAAGACAACGCAGAAGTCTGAATAATGCAGCGAAGCTGCGATTTAAAATAAATACATTACAATTGTCAAGAGTGCCGTAGGCAACTCTTGCCTTCACTGCGAGCGGCTTGAAGTTTTCACAGTTAAGCGAGCCTTCACTGTCGAGTGAAACGAGCCTTCACTGCAGCGCCCGCTGCCTTCACTCGAAGCAAAACTATGCTCTTTCCCACGCCAGGGCGTAGGGGTCCGTCTTGCCCGTCGGAGCAAAGCCCGAGCCGGTAACCGGCGCGTGGCGAAATGCTTCGCCGTTTTGCTTCAACGCTGCAATTTCTTTTCTCAGCTCATCAAGCTCCTTGCGCTGATCTGCAATCAGCTTTGCCTCATATACGTTGAGGAGATTCGTGCCTTCCGTGGCCGCCTGCTTGAATACCTCGTCCGGTATTTTCCCGTCGGCAACCTCAGGATGAATTGCGATAAGGGTTTCATACTCCTGTTTGAAGTCCCGTTTTGGAACAGCTGGCTGCACGGGCTCGTTTGCTGTTTCCTTTTCAGCGAGGCGCTTTGTTCTCGGCAAAGGCGGTGGTGCGATTTCCTCAACAATTTCTGCAATTACTTCTCCCTCTGTTACGGGAGCTACTTCTTCCGCCGCAGTACCGCCGCCTTCACCCTCGGGCTGTTCGGTCGGCGCTGCGGCCTCCGGCATTTCAGCCGGAACAGTCACTTCGACTGTCTCAATTACTTCGTCCATATTCTGTCCTTTCTTTTTATAGTTTTTTGTTTTTGGTTATTTGTTATTTGAAGGGGTTAGTGGTTGGTGGTTAGTGATTTGAATTACTTCCTAACTCCTAACTCCTAACTCCTAACTGACTTCAGCCTGTTAGCGCTTTCTTGGCAATCGTGGGCAAATCTTCATAAGCAGCCTGCACCCCGCCGG
>R04__coassemble_7270_pt1 | contig 3227 bp, 3 predicted proteins | sample R04__metabat2_low_PE_008 | metagenome-assembled genome bin R04 | reverse complement strand
GAGTCGGTTATATCAATTTTATATGTTTATAACGCAAGGAGATTTTTATCCGCAAGATGGATTGCCAGGATATATTGGAAGAAAGTAATCGCGGGCGCTGTAATGCTTGCTACATGCTTTATATATGAAGGAATCGTATCCGGAAGAATTAACAAGTACCTTGTACTTGGCAGTGAAATAATTTTGGGCGCTGCGGTTTATGTTATACTGCTTGTTATATTTAGAGATAGCTCTGTTGAACTCGGATTGGAATACATAAAAGGGAAATTGAAAAGGAAGTAAACTATTATGGTTGATTTAAACATTGAATTACCGGAAGGGTTTCTGGATGAAGAGGTACGCTGCGGCTATACTGTAACCAGACAAATGAAAGAGGTCTGGGCGGTGGAGTTGGACCTGCTGGCGGAGTTTGACAGAGTTTGCAGGAAATACGGGATAAGGTATTGCGCAGATGGAGGGACGTTATTGGGAGCGGTCCGTCACCATGGTTTCATTCCGTGGGATGATGATTTAGATATTGCAATGCTAAGGGCCGACTTTGAAAAACTTAATGAAGTAGCACCCAAAGAGTTTAAAAAGCCATATTTTTGGCAGACTGAAGAGACAGATCCAGGCTCTGCCAGAGGACACGCGCAATTTAGAAATTCAGATACAACGGGAATAATAAGGACAGAATATGAGAAAATAAGAAATAATAATTTTAATCAAGGAATTTTTATAGACATCTTTCCTTTTGATACTGTAATTACTGATGAAGAAAATTTGAAAGAACAGGATGAAAAGAGAATAGAGCTTAAAACTGAATATTGTGCGATTTTAAATAATGTAAATTATTTTTACAATAAACCGTGGGTCGACAGTCAAGGGAAAAAACATTATGGGATTAAAAGGACATTTAGCCATTTAAAATATAAAATATTTAGCGAATCTTATTTAAACGTGTATCAGCAGTTCATTGAGGAAATTACAAAATATGACGATGTTCACGACTCTGTATATGTAGCTGATTTGTGCATGCCGCTGCCTTTAAAAAGACTAAAACGTTTTCGCGAAGATTTTTATAATTTAAAAGAGACCGATTTCGAATTTTTCAAAATTCCAATTTTTGAAAATTATGATAGAAATCTTCAGATGATGTATGGGGAAAAGTATATGGTTCCTATACTCGCAGGTAGTGAACATGGTGAACTTATTCTTGACACAGCAAGACCATATACCTGGTATTTAGACCAGAGAAAATAATTACTAAAATGGGGAGATTGCAATTGTACAATTGGTGATTTTAATTTTTGAAAGAAGAGAATTAACAATATGTTAAATATAGCCATTATTATTGCCGGCGGTTCCGGCAACCGTATGGGCCAGGATATCCCCAAGCAGTTTATCAATGTATATGACAAGCCGGTGCTTATTTATACGCTGGAGTCTTTTCAGCGTCATCCCCAGATAGACGCAATAGAAGTTGTTTGCATTGATGGCTGGCACGATATCGTTTGGGCGTATGCTAAACAGTTTAATATCGATAAGCTGAAGTGGATTGTATCCGGCGGAAAGACCGGCCAGGAATCAATTCGCAACGGTGTTTATAATCTTGAAGGGAAAGTAAATCCGGACGATAATATTATCATCCATGACGGTATCCGTCCCTTGGTCGAGCCTGCTGTTCTTACTGATGTTATCAGTAAATGTAATCAGTTTGGCAATGCGGTTACATCAATGCCCTATAATGAGCAGATTTTTGTTGTTAACGAGGACGACGAGACTACAACCACAAAGTTTATTCCCCGTGAAACTCTGCGCCGTGTCTCTACTCCACAGGCATATAAGTTCGAATTGCTCAATGAAAAGTATCATGAGGCCTTTGAAAAGGAAATCGGTATTTATGGTTCCCATTACACCAACACTATGATGGTTGAACTCGGTGTTACGCTTCATTTCGCAGCTGGATCAGACAAAAATATCAAGCTCACAACAAAGGATGACCTGGAAATGTTCAAGGCTTATCTTAAGGCAGACAAGGACACCTGGCTGAAGTAGAAGGAACACTTATGAAGGTTTACGAAAATAAAGAATATACGGAAGATGTTGGGTATATTGCAAGCCTCAATCTTCCATGGGAGAAGCTCCAGGATAAATCTATTCTGATCTCCGGCGCAACGGGCCTCGTCGGAAGCTGCCTGGTTGACGCTTTGATGAAGCGCAATGAAATGGGCTTGAACTGCAAGGTTTATGCTCTTGGCAGAAACAGAGAAAGAGCTCTTGAGCGTTTCGCTTATTGCAAGGACAGTGAGCTGTTTGAGTTCGTACCGTATGACATAAACAAGCCCCTGGAGCGGGACGACATCGGCGATGTTGGCTATGTTCTCCACCTGGCCAGCAATACTCATCCAATGCAGTATTCCACCGATCCGATTGGTACCATAACCACGAATATCTTCGGAACATATAACATGCTGGAGTTCGCAAAAAAGCACAATGCGATTCGCTGCGCCTTCACATCCTCCAATGAGATTTACGGAGAGAATCGCGGAGATGTCGAGCTTTTCGACGAACAGTACTGCGGATATATTGATTGCAACACCATGCGCGCGGGTTACCCGGAGAGCAAGCGTTGCAGCGAGGCCTTGTGCCAGGCTTATATCAAGCAGGAAGAGCTGGACATTGTTATCCCGCGTCTTACCCGCTGCTATGGTCCAACACTCCTTAAAAGCGACACAAAGGCACTTTCACAGTTTTTGTATAAAGGAATTGCAGGGGAAGACATAGTCCTTAAAAGTGCTGGTACACAGTATTATTCCTATATTTATGTTGCCGACGAAGTAGCCGCGCTGTTGACGGTTTTGCTGAAGGGCGAAACCGGCTGCGCCTATAATGTAGCTGATGAACGCTCAGACATTATGCTGAAGGATTTGGCTCAAATAATAGCCGATTATGCAGGAACGAAGGTAACATTTGAAATCCCTGATGCGGTCGAGGCTGCGGGCTACAGCAAAGCAACAAAGGCAAGGCTGGACAGCACCAGACTCAAAGCTCTTGGTTGGACGGCGAGATATGATATAAAGTCGGGCATTGAAAGAACAATGTCGGCGATGAAGGTTGCGGATTAAACTTACGAATTGGGGATGGGGGCGAATTTACCATAAATAAGTCAATAAATGTTCACGAAAATGCATAAATAACTGAAAACCAATAAGTTTTAGCAACGGATTCCATGGCTTCGGGTCCAC
>R04__coassemble_7216_pt1 | contig 3239 bp, 3 predicted proteins | sample R04__metabat2_low_PE_008 | metagenome-assembled genome bin R04 | reverse complement strand
ACTTCGTTAAGCGATATTATATTCGTTCCCCCAACTCATGCGCAGCATGAATATCATTGCGAAGCAATATCATTCTGCCATGCAGAATATAATTCGTTCTCCCAGGAACGAATATAGTTCCGCAGTTCGCAGAACTGCGGACTGGACACACTTTGTTCATTAGTTATTCTAAAAAAATTTACATAATTTCATAATTTATATTTATTTTTGACGGCTTTTATTGTATAATATCCGCTGTATGACAATAAACGAAGCCGAAGAACTTAATACCGAAGAGCTTCCCTCCTCCGAGGAGGGCGCTTCTCAGCGGGCGAAGCTCCACAAGGAGGCCCGCCGGAAGGATTTTCTGCAGAGCATGGCCTTTCTTTCGCCGAGCCTTATCGGCGTGGGCATATTCTTTGTTCTGCCCTTTTTCGTCGTCGTTTATTATTCCCTCATTGACGGGACCGCCACCCGCAACTTTGTGGGCCTGCAGAATTTTATTAATCTCTTTAATAATTCCGCCTTCAAAATGGCCTGCCGCAACACCCTTTCCTTCTCCGTTGTGGCCGTGCCCCTCTCGGTAATTCTGGCGCTGGCCCTGGCGGTTATGCTCGAGGCCCGCATTCCGGGCAAGTCTGCCTTCAGGTCCTTCTTCCTGAGCCCGATGATGGTCCCCGTGGCCTCCATCGTTTTAATCTGGCAGGTGCTTTTCAACTATAACGGAACGGTTAACGCCCTGTTTAATCTTGACATTGACTGGCTCCAGAGCAGCTATGCCCAATATGTCGTCGTGCTGCTGTTTTTGTGGAAGAACCTGGGCTATAACATGATTCTCTTCATGTCCGCCCTTTCCAGCATCCCCAAGGATCTGCTGGAGGTGGCCGATGTTTCCGGCGCCAACGAGGTCTATAAGTTCTTCAACATCAAGCTGCGCTATCTTTCCCCCACCATCGTTTTCGTAACGATTCTTTCCATGATAAACTCCTTCAAGATTTTCCGTGAGGTATATCTTCTTGCCGGGGACTATCCCTATGAGTCTCTCTATATGCTCCAGCACTTTATGAACAACACCTTCCATTCCCTTGACTACCAGAAGCTCTCCGCCGCGGCGATTGTTATGGCGCTGTTTTTGGTGGTGGTAATCTGGCTCCTCTTTAAGGCCGAAGACTGGTTCGGGAGGGACATTGAAGGATGAAAAAGAAAAAGCGTCTCTTCGGCCGCACGGCCATGTTCATTCTGTGTGTGGTTTTCTCCATCGCCTTCCTGCTGCCCACCGTCCTGACGATTACCAACTCCTTCATGGCCGAAAGCGAGATTAACTCCAACTACGGCATGATTTTCTCCTCCACCAACGGTGGCTATGTTTCCAAGCAGGTCAACCTTAAGTTCATCCCTGACAAGGTGACCCTCTCTCAATATATCAGCGGCCTTATTAAAACCCCTGATTATCTCCTGAAGTTCTGGAACTCCGTTCTCCTGGTGGCGCCCATTGTGCTGCTCCAGGTCGGCATGGCGTCCCTTACGGCCTATGCCTTTACCCGCTGGCGTGGCAGAGTCCGGTCCGGCATATTCTTCTTTTATGTAATATTAATGTTAATGCCCTATCAGGTAACCCTGGTTCCCAACTATCTGGTCTCCCGCTGGCTGGGCATATTAAACACCCGCTGGTCAATAATCCTGCCCGGCATCTTCGCCCCCTTCTCCGTTTATCTGCTTACCAAGTTTATGCGCCGCATACCATATTCCTTAATCGAAGCGGCCAAGATTGACGGGGCCTCCGAGTGGCAGATATTCACAAAAATTTGTCTTCCCCAGTGCAAAAGCGCGCTGTATTCAATTGCAATTCTCGTTTTCATTGACTACTGGAACATGGTTGAGCAGCCCCTCATTCTCCTTGAGGATGCAGACTCCCAGCCTCTTTCGGTTTTCCTTTCAAGCATAAACAGCGGGGAAATCGGCCTCGCCTTCGCCATGGCGACGGTTTATATGATTCCCTCCCTGCTCATCTTCCTCCACGGCGAGGAATATCTCGTAGAGGGCATTGCGGCCAATTCCGGCAGTGTCAAAGGTTAAAGGAGCAAACATGGAAAACAACAAAATCGGCAGCAGAGAATGGGTAAAGACGGCGACGATTATCTTCCTCGCCATCCTCCTTGTGCTGACCTTTTTCTCCAACACCATCATGAACAGGACTCTCCCCGAGGTGGCCTCCTCGGTGGCGGAAAGCGGCTCAATAACCGCCCGGGTCAGAGGCACCGGCAAGCTCACCGCCGTGGACAACACCCAGGTCAAGGCCTCCGCTACCCGCTATGTGGGCCAGATTAACGTCAAGGAGGGTCAGGAGGTCAAGGCCGGTGATCTGCTGTTCACCATGGGTAATGGCGACAGCGCTGCACTCGAAGCAGCTCAAGACAATCTGGATGATCTCACATATTCTTTGAAGAAAGCGCAGGCCTCATATCCAACTACTTCGAATTCATCTTCAGATGCATTAATCAGCAGTCTAAATTATACATTACAAGCCGCAGAGCAGAAATTGCAGGATATTATGGCCAAGTCCTATGCAACCGACAGTGAATTAGCAGAGCAAAAAAAGCTTGTTGATGAAGCTCAGGCTGCGTATGATGCCGAAGTTGCTGTTCAATCCATCGTTGAAGCAGAGGCAAAGGCAGACTATAACACAGCATATACAGCTGCTACTAAAAAATATGATGATGCAGAGACTGCTTACAATGAAGCAAAAGCAATATATGATGACCCAACTTCGACCGAAGAGCAAAAAGCTGACGCATCATCCAAAATGGCTTAGCAAGAGAAAATTATGACAAGTGCCGATGAAGACGAGGAAGCAGCATTACAAGCCTATTAACACGAAATAGAATCCGCAGAAGAGGAAATTGCAACTGCCATAAGGGGTGTGGATCAAGAGCAGGCAAAATATGACGCCATGATTCCGTTCTCAACATATGCCACAGAACTTGAAAGTGCAGAATCTGCAGTTTGGTCAGCACAGTATGCTTTGGATCAGGCGATTGAGACTCAATACAATACCAACGCTACCACAAGCCAAAATGCTGCTACTGCTTCCGTAAATATAGAAGAAATCGAAAATAAGATTAATAAAGCCCAAACAAAGGTGGATTCCCTCTCCGGGGCTGATCCTGTTGAAATAACCGCCCCCTGCGACGGCACCGTAACCTCCATCAGCGCCGTTGCCGGCAGCAAGGTTGCCAAGGACGATGTTATGTGCATCATTG
>R04__coassemble_7159_pt1 | contig 3253 bp, 1 predicted proteins | sample R04__metabat2_low_PE_008 | metagenome-assembled genome bin R04 | reverse complement strand
ATACGCAGCTTGTTCCCTCAATCTCAATTTCCGCCCTAGGAACGAAGGTAATCTTCGGAATTATTCCGGTGGCCAGCTTGTCATATGTAATCGCTCCGTCTGCAATCTTCGCAGTTGTGACCGCTCCGTCCGCCAGTTTTGTCTCAGATACTGCGCCGGAGGCAAGTTTCGTGCTTGTAACTGCATATGTTCCCAGCTTTGATGTTGTAACGCTGCCATCGGCAAGCTTTGCTTCCGAGACAGCGTTATCTGCAATTTTAGGCTCCGTAACGGCGCCGTCGGTGATGTTGTCCGTTCCAACGTTAATAAGAACAGCGCCGTCGGCAAGTTTGTCCGCCGTTATGGATTTATCGGCAATTTTTGCCGTTGTAATTGATCCGTCAGGGACGATTTGAGAAATAACCGCGGCGTCCAGCTGGGTTTTAATATTCTCAATGGCCGCCTGGACATTCTCTGCCGGAATTCCTTCAGTTGAAGAGAACGGAATGTTCTCAGCAACACAAGCATCAATCAGGTCATTTATCCATTGTCGGATAAATTCCGGGTGATATTGCATATCCGCCCGGACGGTTGCTTCATCGTCCTCAAATGTTGGGAAATCTTCGGAAGATGTCCAATTTTTGGGATACGAATCTAATTTGTGGTCTTGTAGCATAGTTTTAACTCCAATGGTAATTGGTATTTAGTGAAGGCAGCGCAAAAAGGCGAAGGCAGCGGGCGCTGCAGTGAAGGCTGCGCAGTGAAGGGCGCAAGCGCCAGTGAAGGCTCAGGCTCCCTGCCGGGACCTTCGCAATTATAAGGATGCCTTTATTTAGAAGGTCCTCATCCCCCGGCGGAGCCGGTCCCACCGTCTCACCTGCCGGTTCGGTCGGCGCTTCTGCTTCGCAGAGGTGTCCACCGGACACCCGTCTCGCTGCGGCTCGGTCACCTCGCGGGTCTAAAGTGCCACCGGCACTTTATTCAATACCGCTCGGCCGTTCGCTTCGCTCACTACCCCGTGCGCGGGGAAGGTATTTTGCCGGCTTCACTTCCTGCGACTCGCTAAGAGCCGACTTCGTCGGTTGCTCGCTTGCATGGCGCTTCCTCCGCCGCTAAGTGCCCTTCGGGTTGCGGCTATGTATGGCACTGCGGTGCTCATGCGAGCGCTCATAACTCCTAATTCCTAATTCCTAACTTGCGTCATTTTTCTTTCCCCATTACCTTGTACATAATCGAAGCATAGGAAATTGACATGTCCTCTCCGATATTGTTGTTATACAATCTCATAGAAAAATGACGCACGTGTCTGCACATAGGACGCCGTTTGAAAATCTGCGGAAACCGTCTTCCCTTCAGGCAGCGGTATGTCAGATTTCTTGGGACCAGTTGCCATGAGTAGGCCGCCAGGTTCGTCAGGTCGTCCCGGGTTTCATAGTCCGTGATATATGTAAGCTTTGTGTTGGTGTTCGTCGCCGCTCTCATGGCAAGCAAGACGTCCACAGCATCCTTGAGATTGGCATAGGTATTGAAATACGTTGAAGCGAATCGATATATCTTTTCTATCGGCTGTCCGTAATCTGCATAGATCCTCATAAACTGAGTGAGTCTTCCGATGTCATCGAGATGTATCTGCATCAACAATATGGTGCCCGCCGGCACCACACTTATATATTCCTTTGCGGCGATCCCCGTGCAGTAAAACCAGGATGGATTGCTCTGGGTGCTGATGCTGTAGTCCCACAGCCAGGAATGGCCGTTCACAGTCAGGCAGTATTTGTATCCGTCGTCATAGGAGCAGGCGAAATCCGCCTGCTGAAGGTCGGTTATGAGACCGTCCTTCAGGCCTCCGTTTACTTTTCCGGATATGCAGACGATGTTGTTCTCATATGCCGGCGACGAGTTGTTAATTATGAAAACGCCCCGTGTTTTGTTTGCAAACACGAGGTTGTTTTCAATAAGCTGGATGCTGCCTTTGACGTCGCACCCAACTTTGGAGTTAATCGGTGTATATGGCATTGAGATATACAGCCTGTCGTCTATGGTTTCCGTGCTGATACTCGTCCGGCCAACAGAATCTTCTTTTAAAATGATCAAGTAGCTCTGCTGGCGGCCGAAGCCGGTTATGGCGGAATGGGAATCCCCCGCCAGCTGATACTGGTTCATGGGGAAATAGCTCAAGTCCATGCCGTAGGCATTGTTTCCGCTCCAGAAGAAGGCGTTCTTCTGAGCTGAGCTGTTCCCCAGGACAACGCACAGTCCGTCAACTCCGCCGTAAACAGCCGCAAGGTCGCAGCTCATGACCGCGTTGTATGCGTCGCTGTTTGAAAGATGGTAGGTAATCCACACCGTGTTGTTTGTGGCGGGAGTTGTTACGGGTGGCGCCGTTGTAAAGGTTACGGTCCGGTTGGAGCGGTTGTAGCTCCAGCCGCTGGTAAGCTCAACCCCGTCAACATAGACGGAGGTTATCCAGGTCGCCTGGACAGGCAGCTTATATGTGGTTCCGCCGCTGGCGTTATACCAGAGGGTACAGTCTGAAGACAGTCTGTTCTCCGGCTGATACGAGTCTCCCGCGCCATTGCTGGCGCTGCAGTTTATGTAGGTTACGGGAACATAACCCGTAACCGGCTCGCAGGAAAAAGCTGACGGGGAGGAGAACAGGATTTTTACAAAGGAGCCATTGTTTTTATATAGCAGGTATTCGTCATAAAGGAGGAAGGTGCCTTGGTTCCCCGTCAGCTTTGTATATAAAGTTTCCCAGTTTCCAACATAAACAGTCCCGTCGGCGGAGGCCGTCACGGTCCTGCACATTATATTCGTTCCAATATGGGCGAAGAGATGATCATGCCAGATCTCCGGGAAAGCTGCATACAGCGTTCCCTGCTCCTCGTCGTCCAGGAAGACCTGGCCGTCCCGGGAATTCAGTGTTCCCTCATAAAAGAGCATGTTTTGCATCTCTCCACTTTCATTGGCCGCAATCTCAGTGTCCGGGGCGGAAAGATTCAGTCCGCCCTTGAGATCAGGGAAAGAAAGGGTGTATTCGTGTTTTGAAGATGGGAGGTCGTTCCTTGACACAATGCTTGGTGTTAAACTCATGAGTATTTCCTTTCTTTCCCTGATAGTGAAGGCAGCGAATTTAATTAGGAATTAGGAATTAGGAATTAGGAAGTAAAGTCAGCAAAATACCTTCGCCGCGCCCCCTGCGGGGGGATGGTAAAGCGGAATACCTTCCCCGACGGACGGGGAAGGGGGACCGCTTGCGGTGGATGAGGACCCT
>R04__coassemble_3775_pt1 | contig 4685 bp, 3 predicted proteins | sample R04__metabat2_low_PE_008 | metagenome-assembled genome bin R04 | reverse complement strand
TAATAATTATTATTGGACTGATTTATTTTATCATAAAATTAGCAAATTTCATTCTATTTTTTCAGTTTTTGCGAATCTCGTCGATTTGTACAATTTGAACGGGAAATTTTATTCATTTTGCACATTTTTCTGTGCAAAGATTCCTTAATCGGATTTGACTGCCTTTATTGCCATTTTACTTTATGGATGTTATAATTAAAATGCAGTTGAATGGGAATTTATGCTGCAGGAAAAAAGGAGAGAATTAATGAGCATTTTTAATGTTATAACCCTGTTCGGTGGGCTTGCAATGTTCCTTTACGGCATGCGCCTGATGGGGGACAGCCTTAAGGAAAGCTCCTCGGGAGCAATGAAAAAGGCTATGGAGAGTGTAACCAACAGTCCGATTAAGGCGTTTTTGCTTGGACTTGTTGTTACGGCGGTAATTCAGTCATCAACGGCGACGATTGTTATTACCTCAGGCCTTGTGGGCGCTGGAATTATCACCTTGCGCCAAAGCCTGGGAATTATAATCGGCGCAAACGTGGGAACAACTGTTACCGGCCAGATTATCAGACTGCTGGACCTGAACACCTCATCAACACAGTGGCTGCAGATATTCAAGCCGTCCACCCTGGCGCCGGTTGCGCTGATTATCGGCATAATACTCATTATGTTTATCAAATCAAGCTCCTCTGAGAGTGTGGGCGGAATATTAATCGGGTTTGGCATTTTGTTCTCCGGTCTTCTGAACATGACCGGCGCTGTGGACAGCCTTTCGGAAACCGGAGTTTTCGAAAGTGCCTTTGCAAGTCTGGGCAATAACCCGGTGCTTGGCTATATTACCGGCGCAACTATTGCCTTTATTCTGCAAAGCTCCTCGGCGACGATTGGTATTTTGCAGGCCTTTGCTTCCTCAGGACAGCTTACCTTTAAGGCGGTTTACGCGGTTATCGTTGGTATTTATCTTGGAGACTGCGTAACAACTGCCATCGTATGCTCAATCGGAGCAAAAAGCGACGCAAAGCGTGTCGGTATTGTTAACATTCTTTTTAACCTTTCAGAGACGGTTCTTGTTCTGGCGGTTGTTTCCATTGCCAGGTCTCTCGGCGCCTTCGGATCGTTCTGGAATGAACCCATCACCTCCGGCGGAATTGCAAATACAAACACCATATTTAATCTTTCCTGCGCAATTACGCTTCTTCCAATGGTTAATGTCTACGAAAAGCTCAGCAAGAAGATCGTTAAGGATGACGAAGCCCCGTCAAGCAAGTATGCCGACAAGCTGGAGTCTCTTAGCCCCACCTTCTTCTCAACTCCCGCAATTGCTCTTGGCAGCTGCTATGACGTTCTCATGACCATGCTGAAGCTTTCAAAGAAGAACATTTCAAAGGCCGTTAATCTGCTGTATGATTATCATGAGGATATTTTTAAGGATATAAGCGGCCGTGAGGATGACATAGACACTTTGGCTGACGCGGTAAGCAGATATCTTTCACAGCTGGCTCCACATGTTTCTGACGATACTCACAGCCGTATTCTTGACCAGTACTATAAGGATGTCACGGAATTTGAACGCCTTGGTGACCATGCAATGAATATAGCCGAACGGGCACAGACGGTTCATAAGGCCGACATGAGCTTTTCCAACATGGCTAAGGAGGAGCTCCGGGTTTTGACGGACCTTATTGACAGAATTCTTGAGAATGCCACAGAGGCCTTTGAAAAGCGGGATATTGACGCGGCCAGAGCGATTGAGCCTATGGAAGAGGTTGTTGACGACATGGTCAACGCGCTCAATGACAATCACCTGGTCCGCCTGAGAGCAGGGGAATGCAATGTTATTACGGGCACGGAATTCCTGAATGTTATGTCTGACATTGAAAGAATTTCGGACATATGCTCAAACATCGGCGTTGCAACGGTTGCCCGCGTAGAACCCGAAATGGGCGCCCTTTCCCATGAATATGTGACCTCACTGCACAGAACGGATTACTTCAGCGAAAACTACAAGCAGCTGCACGATTATTATTTTGCAAAGCTTTCAGAAGCGGAAAGCAATTCTGTCTCAGCAACTGAAGCTATACCCGCAGCGACATGAATAAAGACCCCGAAGCCGTTGTAATGACGGAGGGCAAGCCGCTTCCGATTATAATCCGATTTTCAATTCCACTGGTTTTGAGCGCATTTTTCCAGCAGCTATATAGCTTCGTTGACAGCATGATTGTCGGCCGCTGCATAAGCACTGAAGCGCTGGCGGCGGTTAACCTGACCTATTCCCTGAACTTTATGGTTCTGGGGCTGACAATGGGGTCGGCCCTGGGCTTTTGTGTTCCCTTTGCCCAGGAGGTGGGCGCAAAAAACAGGGAAGAGATATCACGGTATTTCTGGAACGGGCTGTATCTCAGCGTGGCTTTGAGTCTTGCGGCCAGCGTGATTTTCGTCCCTCTTACGCCGGCGTTGCTCAGACTTATTAACACGCCGGAGGAGCTCTTTGTCATGTCAAGCGCCTATCTGACGATTATATTCGCCGGGCTGACGGTTACAACGCTATATCATTACTTCGCGGGAATTATGAGAGCGCTGGGGGACTCGAAGCATCCCTTTTATTTTCTGCTGATATCCAGCGGGATTAATATTATTCTAGACCTGATTTTTATCGTTGTGTTCAACATGGGTGTCGCAGGAGCGGCGATTGCGACGGTTATCAGCCAGGTTATTTCAGCGGGACTGTGCATTTGGTATCTCTTAGGCAGAATGAAGGCCATTGAGAGGAGACCGGTTGACGGCGGAGAGAGCTTTATGAACCCGGCCCGGGAAAACATTAAGAGACTGATTGTAATTGGTTTGCCTATGGGTCTGGAGCTTTCGGTCAACAGCATCGGCTCTGTTATTCTGCAGGGCTGCGTTAACATGCTGGGAGCCGTCGTTGTTGCGGCGGTTGCGGCGGGAGAAAAGATACGGTCCATGCTTACGCTTCCTCTGGAAAACCTCGGAACGGCAATGTCCACCTACACGGCCCAAAATTTCGGCGCAAGGAAAACCGGAAGAATTAAAGACGGAATTAAAAGCAGCATGGTGATTCTTGTTTGCTACTGCGCCTTTGCCTGGGTGCTGGTTCTGCTGCTGAAGAAGCCGCTGGTTTCGCTGCTGCTGGGCAGAGAGGTTAACGAGACCTTCACTGCGACGGTTAAGTATCTTTCGATTATAAGCACGCTGTTTGTCTTTCACGGTGGGCTGCAGATATTCAGAAACATTCTGCAGGGAATGGGACACAGCACGGCTGCCCTGCTTTCCGGAGTTATGGAAATTATCGGCAGGGTAATCGGTGGAACGCTGGCGGTAAGGCTGGTCAGCTTTAATATCGTCTGCGTTTCAAACCCGATGGCGTGGATCCTTGCCGGCGCCTATTGCGCGGGAATGACGATGCTATACTTAAAAAAGTTAGGAGTTAGGAGTTAGGAGTTAGGAAGTAAATTCAATTAGGAATTAGAAATTAGAAAGTAAAACGTGCAAAGTACAACATCACTTCATCCTTCATCCTGTATCCTTCATCCTCTATCCTCGGCTTCTTCACTAACCACTCATAGTGCTTCTTAATAAGAAACAAAAAATTAAAGAGCTTTGGAAAAATCCAAAGCTCTTTTCTAAGCTTGAAGCAAATTAGGGATTAGTTTTACTTCCTAACTGATTTGATTAGCCGATTGTCATATGCAGTCTGCCATCATCCTCAAGGATGAAGTCAAGAACAATATACTCAGCATCGGGAGCAGCGGTGAAGTCGATTTCATCGAAGGTATATTCGTTGCCGTCAGCATCAACAAGCTTAATGTCCCAAACGCTGTATTCCTCTGTGTAGTTAAGAGTAATGCCATCAGCCTCCTGGTCAGCTGCAATAACAACATCCTCGGGGATGATATTGTCGCCCCAGCTGTCATCATCGGAAAGGGTGATGTAGAAGCCGGTGATGTCAGCGCCAAGATCATTGATTACGTGAATGTCAGCATGGATGATTTCATCATCAGCAGCATCTGCCTGAGTCTGAGTTGTCTCGGTGGTGGTTGTGCTCTGGCCGTTCTGAGTTACGGTCGTCGTGGTGGTTGTGGTGGTGTTGCCGTTCTCATCGGTATTGGTTTCGGTATAGGTTTCAGTCTTTGTGCAGGCTGCGAAGCCGAAGCAGAAAACGAGAACGAGAACAAGCGCAATGATTTTTTTCATTAATTTGGTCCTCCTAAAAAAATTAGACAAGTGATTATACTTCCAAAACAGAAAATAAGCAATAAGTTTTTATATATAGGGGTTAGGGGTTGGTGGCTAATCTAATGCGGAATTAGGAATGCGGAATTAGGAATTAATTCCAGCGCCGTAACAATGTCCTCATCCAACATCTCGTCTGCCGACTCAGTCAAGCGCTTCTGCTTCGCAGAGGTTGCCACTGGCAACCCGCGCCCCCGTGCGCGGTAAAGGTATTATGCCGGCTGTACTTCCTAATTCATAATTCCTAATTCCTAATTGGAGTTAACCGCTCCGCGGTTAACTCCACGTGCTGTACCACGCTGAGTAATCCGCACCCTCGGAGGTGGGCTCGAAGGTGCCTGTAAGCTTGCTCATGGCCCGTTCATAATCCTCAGAACCCTCTTCATAGGGAGTTGGGCAATAGTCATTGTAGCTGGCTTCGTTGGCATCGGCGCCTTCAATATTGCTGC
>R04__coassemble_3486_pt1 | contig 4879 bp, 5 predicted proteins | sample R04__metabat2_low_PE_008 | metagenome-assembled genome bin R04 | reverse complement strand
TAAGGGAATCGACCTTTAATTTAACAGATATCACTATAAGTGCCTATTTTGCAGTCATCATCTGCAAAATAGGCACTTAAGCAAATTCAAGCCTGGGTTTTTTAGGCATGCCCCAGGTTAGGTTGCCCGTTGCATGTTGCGCGTTGCACGTAGATACGAGGATAAAGGATGGAGGATAGAGTGATCGTTTCCGCATTAACCCTGAACCCTGGATCATGGACCCTATCCATTAAGCACTAAGCATTAAGCATTAAGCATTATAGAAATCCCCGTCGCCATTTTTTCACCTGCTGATTGCGGAAATACGTTCATCAATCAGCGCGGAAAAACGTTCCTTCATATCCTGAGGAAGATACGAGCCGGCGCATTGCTCCTGGTAAGCTGAGCGCATTGATATAATCTTCTCAATCATCTTTTCGGCCGCGTCAGCGCGTATTCCGCAGCCTGCTGCAAGCTTCAGGAAATCGTTGCGGTGAAGATTACGCTTTTTGCCATTGAGAGCCAGCGCGGTTTGCTCATTATCCTCGGGGACAATAACGTTAACCGGTAGCAAATCATACGCTTCAGACAGATGGTATTGCCGGCTGTCCGGAGCGGTTTCTATCAGGCTGAAGTTCTTCAGATGCATATCGGAGTTGCCGGTTGCAAAGCAGAAAACCAGCCGCAGAAACAGCTCAGACAAATCGATTCCGGGGCGGATGGAATAGCGTGAGATGATTTTCGCGCAGCGCTCATAGGAGCCGCGATATTTGTCCTCTGTAAGGCGCAAATCAAGCTGGCAGAAATCCTCCATCGCAAGAACACCTGTCTGCGGGTTCTTTTTGTTAGGGAGAATCCGGTCTATGCGTTTTGTTATATACACGGGGCCACCGGAAGACTGCAAAAGAGCAAACGGAACAACCGCAATGCCTGAGCTTTTCGCCATCTGCATCACAAGAAATTCCGCTTCAGGCAGAGCTTCAAACTGCTCCGCCCGGGGCTTAAGAATATATCCGGTTGGGTAATTAACAAGTGTGAGCCGTGGTCTTCCGCCTTCGGCCGTTAAATGGAGAGAAAGCTTTTTCTGAACGCCGGGAATTGTGTAGCCCTTCCCGGTGCTTTCGTTGACGAGCCGGAGCAGAGCCTGCTCGGTGATGTCCAGCTCTGGCAATTCACCGGTGCCGAAGAATTTGCGCACGCAGCCTTTGTGCCAGCCGGACGCAAGTTCAGCGGCCGACGATGTCTCCGGAAGCTCCCTGCCGCAGCATAAACACTTCATGCCTTATCCTCCCTGATGCTGACGGCGCCTATACAGTCCCGGCAGGCTACCAGCAGGAGGCCGAAACGGTCACGCTGATCAAGCTTCCAGTTATGGCTGACAATATTCAGCAGCCAGCCTTCAGGAATGAGCCCGTCGAAGAATGCGAACAGTGTTTTGGACGTATATGCCTCGGGCTGCTTCGGCAAGGTGAGACTAACTGCCGGAGCTGAAGACTCCAGATAGGTCATGTCATATTGGAAGGAATATCCCTCGTCGGTTTCACGCAGTGTCCCGGCAAAGGTCTCCCGCACATAGACATAAGCAGTTCTGAATGTGCTTGCCGTCATTCATCCTTCCTTCCCGGAACTGCTTCCATGCCAAACATGGACAGCGCCTGATTGACCTTGTCCATGCGTACAGTTTCCTTGCCCTGCTCAAGATCCCGCACAAAACGGATGCCAAGACCGGAGCGCATGGCGAATTCCTCCTGCGTCAGTCCCGCTTCCTTACGCTTTTGTTTGATATATGTGGCAATAGTATTCATGGGAATATATTATACCCGTTCGGGTTGAATATCAAGACTTATTTATAAAATTATACCCGTAAAGGTATAAAATATAATTTAAATCAAGAAATTATACCCGCAAGGGTATAAAACAGAAAATCGGAGGCAGTCCGGTTTTTACTTTGAGAAGTCGCAATCGACGAACTCAAGGCCGCTGCAGTTGCCGATGGTGTCCGGCTGAAGGGTGCCGGTTATTTCAACGTTTTCCAGCCTCAAGCCGCTGACATAGCTCATGTCAAAGCCACGGACGCTGCCGCGGATGATGGAATTGGTGATTGTGATTCCGGAAATATAGCAGCTCTCCCGTTCATCTGAGTTGGCACAGGAGTCAGCGATGCTCTCCGCGCCAAAGCCATTAATCTGAAGTGCGCAGCTGCCGCCCTTCCCCTCTCCGTTTGACTCGTTAACCCTGAGATTATCGATATAAACGGATTCGCATTGCGGAATATAGAAATTATATTCCACGTTCAGCGCCTCCATGGCCGCAACTTCCTTTTCCACGTCATAGTTCAGGTCAACCAGGATGACCGGTCTGTCCGGCTCAACCATTTTGACGGTGTCGTCTTTATAATAAATATCCTCAATAACTCCGCCCCGGATATAGTTGGTCTTAAACCGGTAGGCGGCCTGCAGCTGGTCGCTGTCCATAATGTTGTTGCGGGAGAAAACATGATTCACGCCCGCGGTGATCTCGGAGCCGATTGTTATTCCGCCGTGGCCGTCAGCAAAGGAGTTGTTCTCAATCAGGATATTATAGCTTGGCTGATTAATTCGCAGACCGTCTCCGTTCCGGCCGGACTTGATTGCAATGCAGTCGTCCCCAACGTCAAAGGAGCAGCCGCGGATCACCATGTTTGATGTGCACTCCGGGTCGCAGCCGTCGTTGTTGGAAAGGTGGCTGGATACCGTGACGCCCTCCACCAGGACTGTGTCGCAGAGAACGGGATTAATCTCCCACATTGGCGAATTGCAGATTGTCACGCCCTCAATCAGGACATTTTGGCAGCTGTAGGGCTGGATAAAGTTCGGGCGCAGGAAGCCGTCGTCGGCGCCCTCCCACTCCTGGGAGTCCGACATTCCATACTGCCGCTCCGCCACGGGAACATTATTCTGGCCCTGGGCGAAGAGCTTTGTTCTTGGGGCGTCCTGGGCTTCAATCACGACGCCGTTTTCATAGGTCCGGGTGTTCTTCCACTGGTGCCAGACCATTGTCTCGGGATGCACCCCGTCGCCGGTGGAGGCCTGCCCGTCCAGGGTTCCCTCGCCGGTAATGGCGATGTTGGTCTTGCCATAGGCATAGATAAAGGGAGAATAATTCATCAGCTCAACGCTTTCAAACCGCGTGAGAGTCAGACCCAGGTCATCAACTCCGTCCCCATACACCTGCTTCATAAGCTCGCCCTGATAGAGACTGTAATCCCGGGTAAACATCAGCGTGGCGCCCTTTTCAATGTGCAGCTCCACGTTGCTTTCAAGATGAATGGCCGATGTATAGAACACCATGCCGTCCATGGCGGGAACAATTACGCGTCCGCCACCCTTTTCACTGACGGCTTTTATTGCGTCATATATTGCCTGGGTATTGATTTTGGCCAGCTCCGCCTCAGCGCTGATGTCGCCATCAGGCCCGAAACTCTCGTGCGCCTCGGCGCCAAAATCGGTGATGGTTACGGAGCAGCGGTCAAAAATCTCACGCATCTCCGCCACGGTTCCGTCCACTCGGGTCTCGATCTCGTCAGCGTATGCCCATGCCGCCTCAGCGCCGTCAAGCTGACCGGAGCGCTCCTCCGCAGCTGCCGCGGGAGCCAGCCCGGAGAGAAAACCAAGTGTAAGGAAGCAGGATATGCTCCCGGTAATCAAATTTTTTATATTCATCATCTTGCGGTTCGCCAAACCGTATCCCTCCGTCAGAGAACCCGCCGCGGAATTCGCTTCGCAGCGGAGCTCATATAAATTTTGCAAGTTTAATATATCACATAAAAATCCGGAATCAATAATGACATCATACGACATCGTATGACATCGTGCGACAAGTTTAATATATCACGTTAAAGCATAAGTCACAAGGAGGCCATTGCGGCTCATTGCAGCTCATTGCGGCTCATGTTTTATTCAGCTTTTCAGCCTCCGCTATAGCCGCTTCCATCAATCTTTTTGAATGCGCAATTGAGTAATGGATTGTTTCAGCTGTTTGGCTCCACGTCTTCCCGTTTATGCCTCTTGTCATCAAAACCATTCTCTGCACCGGTTCAGGCAGCCGGGTTATTATTTCAATCAACTCCTGCTTCAGTTCAAAATACTCGTCGGTTTTCCGGTTCACCTCTTCGGTCATATCTGTGATCTTAGCAGACATTTTCTTCAGGCTACTACTCTCACCGCCCTGTCCGCTTGAAACATAGTGTATTATCGGTGTCATCTTTGCAACTGTTCTTTTTAATTCCCTCAGCATTAAGCGCGAGCTGCTAATCTCGCCCTCAAGCCGGTGAAGCAAATCCAATTTATCTTTGAATGTCATACTTTTCTTTCTGAACATATCCAAAATGTTCTAATTTTAAAATTTTAGTTTGTTAACGGTTTAACAAGGTTTATTTTGGAGGAAAATTTTTTTGTCACGGTTTAGCATGAAGAAGGGCGGGGCTTTACCCCTTCTTCATGCGAGACCGTTGCGGAAGCGTAGCGTTATATATAAGCACTTCTCCACACCCGGCGGCGGATTGGAAATTTCCAATCTTCCGCCATTTAACCAGCTAGTGATATATAACCACCTTTATTGGCAAAATTGTATTCATTTTCTTCACTCCGCCAGGCACAGGCCCATCGACACCAGTCGCCCCTCGTCATCTATCATGTCCACGAACCATCTGCCGTTAACAACATACGGCTCGCTTCTTACCCGTTCCTTAGGAATTGATGACAACATGGTTTGTAACCTGTTGTTGGCAGCAATTCCTTCACTGATATTAGATATATATAATTTATTATATATATCTATATCAGTATCTATATCTTTATCAAGGTTTTGAGAGTTTTGACTGGTTCTATTGCTCCATTTTTGTCTTGCTCTCAACACTGAG
>R04__coassemble_3447_pt1 | contig 4908 bp, 8 predicted proteins | sample R04__metabat2_low_PE_008 | metagenome-assembled genome bin R04 | reverse complement strand
CATCGAGAAGCCATAGGCCTTCTCGTCCCAATCGTAATTTTCTTCATATTTCGTGCAGTTGTCGCCGGTCTCGTGGTATCCCACCTGGGAGTACATCCACGAGACCCACTGCTTTTTAGCTTCGGCGACTGTCATGCTTCCGCATTATACTGGGCAGTACTGATGCACAGTATTGCGCCGAGGAATGTCTGCACGGCAAGGATTGTTTCCGGGATTTCCTCTACAAACGGAAAACCCCAGATTTTGCCCAGCGCCATGTAGCATGTCGCCATGGCCGGCAAAACGATTACGACAATCCATTTGAGAATGTCGTAAGCTTTATCGTTAAGCTTCATTCAACTCACTCCCTTCCAATTTGAGATTTAATAACCGCCACGTCCTGCTCGAGCTTATATGTGCGCTCAAGAACAGAATTGTGTTTTTCAACAGCCTTGGTCAGGCTGGTTATTTTTTCATCCTGAACCGCATTGTGGGTACGGATTTCCGCCACAATGCTGTTGTTGCTTGAGATTACGGCAATCAACGCCACTATTATTGAAATGACGCCGCTGACTACCGACGCGTATGTTGAATCCGTGATTTTCACCTCCTGCGACTCGCTAAGAGCCTCGCTTCGCTCGGTTGCTCGCTTGCATGGCGCTTGCGAGCGCTCATAATTCCTAATTCCTACTTCCTAACTTTCTTTCGCCGCTTATGATTGCAGCCAGAATTGATGTAATTTCTATCATGTTTAAATCTACGCTTTAATTTATTAGTGCGTTCTATCCGCTCCAGTGCGGCCCCGGCCGTAGGATCGGAATAGCCTTCGGAATTCCTGCTGAATTCATTTACCATCGCTGAGAACTATTTTCGCAATTTTGTCCAGGGCTTTGTCTGTTTTCTTTCTGACTTCCCTTTCGCAGCAATTAAATTCATGCGCCGTCTGAAAAATAGGCTTACCAATAAGATATCTGGCGGTAAGAATTCCCTTTTCAATTCCTTCGTCCAAAAGGCTGAAGCACTTCTCAATCATATCCTTGGTTTTCAGCTTATCGGCCAGCATTTCACAGGCCTTGGAATACTGAATAATCAGTTGAACATCCGCCTCCGTAATTACCTTGGCTGCATAAGAATGCTCTTCAGGGACAGCTTTTCCAATCTGCCGGCATTCATATACCAGCTTGTCGCAGTTGGCGATGTTCTTGTACGCGTCCAGGATTTCCGCATCAATGTACGGACCCTTTTCCAATAGAGCTCTGACGAGGTTCCGTTTTTCCGGAGCCTTCATTTCGCCGCAGCAGCCTCGCTTTACGGCCGTTTCGATGTCACATTTCATTTCTGTTCTCCTATAAAATTAAAAATTTGCATAAAAAAACCGCCGCGGAAAAATTTCTTCCGTAGCGGTTCCCTTATTAATTTCTCAAGTTTAATATATCACATCATAGCGCCCGTTACAACCTGCACCTTTGCGTACCTTTCCGTACTTTTGCGTACCTTTCCGTACTTCTTTTAAAAAATAGACCTGCAAATACTTGATCTACAATTTTTCAATTGCATCCATCGCTTTCTTAAAAAGGCGGCGAGTATATCCATCAGAAAAATGAAGTTCATTTGCTACCTTAGGCCATGATAATCCCTGAATGCATCTGTATGTCAGTACGTCACTGTAATTTTCATCCGGCAGCTTATTTATCAGATCAACAAGTTCCCGGTTCAACTCAAAATACTCGGCGGTTAACCGATTCACATCTTTTCTCATGTCTGCTATCCTGACCATCAGCTTCTCCAAGCTACGACTCTCTCCGCCCGGTCCACTTGGTGCATAGTGTAAAACCGGTGTCATCTTTGCAGCCGCTGTCTCCAATTGCTTCAGCAATAACGTTGAGCGGTGAATCTCAGCTTCAAGCTTATGAAGCCTATTAATTTTCTCTTTAAAATTCATAGTTCATACTCCTTCAAATTCAGTCCAAAGTTCCTTTAAATCAAAATCATCATCCAGCCCAAGTTCACGCCTTATCCTGACGACAAGATCACTGCCGTTCAGCTGTGAGAAAATTTTAAAATCCTGTGAAAGCATCCATTTTTCCGCGTGTGCCGCCGTATAAAGCCAAAATTCCCTTCCTTTCATATAAATTTCCTCTCCGGCATCCTCACGCTTTTGGCATTTCAACAAATATCTGAGCCCCTTATAGTAATCCTCATATGCCTGATAGACAATTGCGTTCGCCAGTTCTTCAAAGCACCGGTCCGGCGTATCATCATACATTCCCATAAATTCAAGTTCCTTTCCAAAATTCCAAGTTCTTTCCCTTGTTTAAAAATTTACTTCCTAACTCCTAACTCCTAACTCCCCCCGTTCCGGTAATTTGCGTTATTCTTCCGTTCATCCCTTCCCACATCATCTTCACTGTGCCGGTTCCGGCGTGGCGATTCTTGGCGACGATGATTTCAATGTCCTCCATCCCGAAGTAGTCCGTTTCTCCCTCGTCATAATATTTCGGCCGGTGCAGCAGGATTACGCAGTCCGCGTCCTGCTCAATCGCTCCGGAGTCCCGCAGGTACTGCAGATTCGGGCGCTTGTCCTTGGTGGCCATGTTCTCCCGGTTCAGCTGGCACAGGACGATTACGGGTATTTTCAGGCGTTTTGCCAGCTTCTTCAGGTCGGCGGAAATCTGCGTCGTCAGTTCGTAGCGGCTTTTGAAGGAATTGTCGTCCTCCGTGTGCATAAGACCCAGGTAGTCAATTATCACGCATTTCAAGTCCTTAACCTGGTAGCACTGGCTCTTAATGTCCTTAACCGTGCCGGGGGAGTCGGTAACCATGTAAAAAGGCCGCTCGGCCATCATTTCCAGGGTGTTATTCATTTGCGGAATATAATCCTCCGCCAGCTGCGCGGTTATCAGGTTTGTATATGACCAGCCGGTTTCAATGGCCAGCCGCTTGGCCATAATCTGCTCCTCTGTCATCTCCAGGGAGAAGAACAGCACCGCGTCGCCCCGCTTTGCAATCTGCTCCGCCAGATTAACGCCGAAGGTGGTTTTTCCCATTCCGGGCCTGGCTCCAACCACATACATCCCACCCTTCAGCATTCCTCCGCCCAGCTTTGCGTCCAGGTCCTTGAACTCCGTCCTGACGCTGTTGCCTCCGGGGTTGTTTCGGGTTTCGCAAAAGAGATTAAAAAAGCTGGCCGCCGCGTCCGCCGAGGTCCGTATCCTGCTGATGCGCCCGTTAACATCACGGATGTTGTTCAGCCGGTCGGTCAGCTCCTCCATAATCTCCGCCGGCTCCCGGTTCTCGCCGATTTCCTTTTCCGCCTCCCGGAGAATGTCTCTGATTTGCCTCTGACCGGACTGTTTTTTGACCAGCTCGCAATAGGCTTTGACGTTCCTGGCTGTAGGCGTAAGGTTCATGAATTCCCGCAGCGTGGCTTCGGAATTCTCTCCCAGCCGGTCAGCCAGGGTGACATAGTCAACGGTTCCGCCGGTTTCCATCATGGCTTCCACGGTGGTGAACACCTTGCGGCAGAAGGGATCACCGAAATCCTCGGCAATAAGATTCTCCTTGATAATCGGGAACACCGGCTCCGGGTCAATCAGCAGGGCGCCGATTACGCTTTCTTCATTCGTCAGTCTGTTCTTCATCGTCCCAACCCAGAATCTTCGCCACACGGCGGCCTTCGTCGTCAATCATTTCCACGAACCATTTTTTCCCAACCTTAAACGGCTCGCCCAGCAGCCGTTCAGGAGGAATTGATGACAACTGGTTTTTAAACCTGATGTTGGCATCAATTCCCTTCAAATTAATACCAGAAGATAATTTATTATCTTCTGTATTAATTTGAGTATTAGTATTGGTATTAGTATTATTATTTATATTAAGGTTTTGGGACTTTTGGCACGCTTCCTTGGCCCATTGCTTTCTTGCCCTTAATAAAGAATTTTTAGATACGCCAAGCCTCTCACCGACGGCTTTCCAGGAGCCCAGCTCCGAGTAAAGCAGCTCCGCCTTTTTCCTGTCAATTTTGGCAACCGGTCTGCCACCCTTGCTTCCGTTTGATTTGGATTTGTTATATCTTTCCCTGGCGCAGCCTACGCTCGTCAGCATATGAGAAATGATGGCGTTGTTTGGATATTTAATATCCTCCAGCTTGACCTTACCAAAGCCGCACCGGACCAGATCATAAAGGCAGCTCATTCTTTCCTTCTCAGGCATCAGCTCCAGCGCGTCAAAAAATGACTCGTAAAACACAAATGCCTTCTTCCCCTTGTTCATTTGTAGTCAATCCTTTCATAGTTGAAATATTTTCTGCCGACAATGTACTGTAAGTCCATAAGGTTGCGCTTCTGAGCCTCTGTGGTTGCGCTGTCTATGGCCATTTTCAGCGCATCCATATGCTCAAAGTCCGGGACAAGGTACCGGTGACCCTCTTCCACGGAAATTCCCTTTCCTCTTCCGCTTTCAATCCTAATTGGGTAACGGACGGCGATTTCCTTAACATCATTTAATGCTGTATTTCTGCACACATTGAATGTTTCAGCCAGTTCAGCAATCGTTGTATGATTGCAGTCAAGAATGAAAAGCGCCATTCTTGTTCTGCGGTCATAAATTTCAGTAATAGAGCATCGCATTTGTCCGTCACCCCCTCTCAGTTTTCTCGGCAATTTCAACTTATCGCTAAAAGGTCCAATAACACTGGACCTTTTACGAACTTTTTTCGAAAAAAACGAAAAAAATAAAGCCCTGAACCCTTTTCCTTTCGGAAATAAGGTTCAGAGCTCATGTTTTGTCTCTGTTTCGCGCAAGAGTTTAGCAAATTTTATTTCGTTTTGCAACCAATACGTATACCTTTAAAGCGGCATCGTTAACAAAATCGGGCAAATTTTTCGAACGTGTACCTTTAAACCGCCCACGTTCCGGTTGACCTATCGT
>R04__coassemble_2736_pt1 | contig 5525 bp, 5 predicted proteins | sample R04__metabat2_low_PE_008 | metagenome-assembled genome bin R04 | reverse complement strand
CTTGACGGGAAGAGCACCGGCTCAACATATGCATAGACGGAACCGTCCTTGTTTGGGCCACCGGAGACAACCAGGCGGCAGGTTAAGCCACGGGACTGAAGGTCCTTTACGTCCGCCGCGGTTATGGACTCAATGCCCTCGTTCAAAAGCCCCTCGGCCGGGAGAGACCCAAAGGCCACGGCGCAGGCCAGCATAATCTTGCGCAGCGCGTCAAGCCCGGAGACATCGGCGGTGGGGTCCTTTTCCGCGTAGCCCAGGTTCTGGGCGTCAAGAAGCGCGGCGGCATAGTCCATGCCGGTGGACTGCATCATGTCAAGCATATAGTTGGTGGTGCCGTTTAAAATTCCTCCCAGGGAGAGGATTTCGTCACTTTCCACGGCAAGAGACAGGTTGTGCAGGAAGGGCACTGCTCCGCCACAGGCGGCGCTGAAGAGAAAGCCCACGCCGTTTTCATCGGCCAGAGCCTGAAGCTCAATGCCCTTGGCGGCCACGAGAGCCTTGTTTGACGTTACGGCGTGCTTGCCGGCCTTAATGGCGGCTGACAAATAGCTGAACGCCGGCTCAACTCCGCCCATTACCTCCGCCACCGCGTCTATTGACGGGTCAGAGAGGATGGCGTCAAGGTCAGAGGTTTTATATGGCGCGTCCTCCTTGCCGGGACGGACAAGCACCTTGCCCACCTCAAAGCCGGGAGCGGCGGATAGCATTTCATATACGCCCTGGCCAACTGTTCCAAGGCCTAAAATTGCAACCTTCATTGTGACTCCTAAATAAATACAACTGTCCGCCTACTAAAGACAGATGTTTTTAATATGCGGACATTATATTACCGCAATTGGGAAATTGCAAGAATTATTTTCGATATTTCAGCCCTGATTGGAGATTTTTTTCCGGAAGAAGTGGCCACGGCCCCGGCGGCGCGCCTGGGCGGTTTTCTCCTTATAGAACTCCTTCAGCTCGTCGTCCGCCTCATAAATAAGGCGGTTGGCCGTCAGGGTGGTTTCCAGCTCGTTTTTCTTGAACCTTACTCTGACCAGGAAGCTGCCATGCCCCTTGCAGGAATACATGTTCATATAGCGGCCGTCGCCCTGGTTGACCCACTTTTTGCCAGTCATGGTTTCGCCGCATACCGGACACTGAACGGCGCATATCCGGTCGTCAGCAAAGGCCTCGGCCTTGGAGGAATAGCCTTCGAAAACATCGTGAAACAGCGCGTCGTTGCATTGTTGCTGTCCCTCAGGCGCCGGGCGGGAGGCAAGGGCCCGCTGGGCGAGAATACGGCCGGCGTCGGCATATGAACGGATGCCCTCCGGCAGGTCCAGCCGGGATGCAATCAAGGCGGTGTTATATGCGTCCCCAAGCGCGTCATGGGCAACACGGGTCTGCTCAATGCCGAAGTGCTCCATGCCCACGGCCAGGCTCTTCTGGCTCTTGTCGCCACCGGTCTGGACGTTGTATATCACCTGGAGGTTAATCCACTGGCGGATCCAGTCCCAGTCCAGGTCATGGATGATTATGTTCTGCTCAAAAATCGACTGGTCGTCACAGCCCCAGGTCACGAAGGTGACGTCATCACCGCAGAACTCCCGGAATTTTTCAAAGGCCTCCGGGAAGGTGGGAGCGTCGGCCAGACGGTCCTTGTCGATGCCGGTCAGCTTCTTGACCTTATAGTGCATCTGGCGGAAGTAAACGGGCTTTACGTCCATGGTGAACTCCTCGCCGGGGGTCATGTCCGGGTTAAGACGGACGGCGCCGATTTCTATTATTTCACCGCGGAGGTGAATTGGAAGATGGTTGAAAACCGGCGAGTCGGAACGCATCGCCTGGTTCCATTCGAGATCAATTACAACAATGTTCATTTAAAGTTAGGAGTTAGGAGTTAGGAGTTAGGAAATAAAACGCGCAACGATCACTTTATCCTCAATCCTCTATCCTCTATCCTTTCTATTCAGCAATAGTGCGCATAGCGCGCAAAGCATTATATCTCATAAAACACGAAAAGTAAAACCTTTTTATATGGAAAAAACCACGTGGGTGTGATACAATAATTTATATTTTTATGCGGAAAAGAGAGAACTGCATGGATTCGGTTTATGTTGTTACCATGGCAATTGTTATATTGAGCATGGTCACGATGATTGTTCATGTTATCAGTGGCGCGGTGCTCAGCAAGGTGGAGCGGATGTTCTTCAGCTGCTGCTTTGCCGGAGTGGCACTGGGGGCGCTGGCCGAGTGCGGAGGCGTTTACCTTGACCTTTACCATAAGCCGCCGACATACCATTATGTAGTCACTATTCTGGAATTCTCGATTATTCCGTTTATCCCGGCCATGATGGCATACGCCTGCAACATTAAAAAGCTGGCCAGGGTTATGTATATTGTCGCAATAGCCCATGTAATTCTTGAAATCGTGTTCATCTTCAGCGGCGGAATTTTTTCAATCACCCCGGATGGCGTTTATCAAAGAGGAAAATTTTATTCCGTTTATATCGCATTCTATGTGATTTCCATTGTGGGGCTGTTTATCGTGTTTTCAAGGGTCAGCAGCCGTTTTCAAAACAGGGATTTGAGGACGATTATATGCACGCTGGCCGTCCTGGTGGCCGGCATCGCCCCAACCGTTTATGACGGGCGCATTAAGACTGCTTTTGTTTCAATCGCCGTCGCATCTATTCTGCTTTATATTTACTACGAGGGACTGACCGAGCAGAAAATGCAGGAGGATATCGAAAAGCGGAACAAGCGGATTTCGGAAATCCAGTCAGGCATCATTGTGGGCATGGCCAACCTGATTGAAAGCCGTGACGGGTCCACCGGGGAGCACGTTAAGAACACGGCGGACTATGTTAAGCTCCTGGCTGACGCGGCCCTCGAGAAGGGACTTTACCCTGAGACCCTTACCCGGGAATACGCAAACATGTGCGTTAGTGCGGCGCCGCTGCATGACGTGGGCAAAATCCTTGTTCCGGACGAAATCCTTAACAAGCCCGGCAAGCTGACGCCGGAGGAATTCGAAATTATGAAGCGCCACGCCTCCGAGGGCGGACGGATTGTGGAGTCGATTCTTACGGGGGTTACCAACAGGCAGTATCTTGAAATTGCAAAGGAGGTTGCCGGTTGCCACCACGAAAAGTGGGACGGGACCGGGTACCCCAATGGCCTTTCCGGAGAGAACATTCCCCTTTGCGCCAGAATTATGGCCATTGCGGATGTTTATGACGCGCTGATTGCCAAGCGGGTATATAAGGACCAGATGCCCAAAGAAAAGGCGCTGAAAATTATTACTGAGGACGCGGGAACCCACTTTGACCCGGTCCTCGCGCCACTGTTCGTGGAGGAAATTAGGAATTGCCACTAACCCCTGAGGTAAAATATGGAAAAATCACAATACATCGAGGCCGGGCGCATCATTAACACCCACGCTGTTGCGGGAGAGGTTAAGGTGGACGTCTGGCTTGACAGCCCCGATTTTTTGAAGAAGTTCAAAAAAATATATCTCGGAGCGGGAAAAAAGGAATATACCGTGACCTCGGCAAGAATCCACAAGGGCTTTCTCCTTTGCAAGCTGGATGGGATTGACGATGTTAACGCCGCCATGACGCTGAAAAACACCGATGTTTTCGTTTTGCGCTCTGACGCGGAGGCCAGGCTGGGAGACGGAAGATATTTCCTGGGTGACATCATCGGCGCCCGGGTCGTTACCCCGGAGGGGGAGGAAATCGGCACCCTGACGGAGATTTTCGAGACTCCCGCCGCACCGGTATATGTTGTTAAAGGCGAAAGGGAGCACATGATCCCCGCCGTGAAGGAATTCATCAAAACCGTCGACTTGGAGAAAATGGAAGTAGTCGCCGAGCTGATTGAAGGAATGTGAGGATAGTTAGGAGTTAGGAGTTAGGAGTTAGGAGGTGTTTCTAACGACTAAAGACTAAAAAAATGAAAATAGATATATTAACTTTATTTCCGGCAACGGTGGATGCGGTTTTGCACGAGAGCATCATCGGCCGGGCGGCTAAAAAAGGAATAGTTGAAATCAACTGCGTTCAGATCAGGGACTACACTGACAACAAGCAGAACCAGGTTGACGATTACCCCTATGGCGGGGGCTTCGGCTGCGTTATGATGGCGCAGCCGCTGGAGGCGTGCCTCCGGAGCGTGCTGCCGGAGGGAAAGGACCAGCGCACCAGGGTTATTTACATGTCCCCCCAGGGACAGACCTTTAACCAGGCCCACGCCCGGCGCCTTAAGGAAAGCTACGACCATCTGGTGCTGGTTTGCGGGCACTATGAGGGGGTTGACGAGCGGTTCATTGAGCGCTGCGTTGACGAAGAGCTTTCCATCGGGGACTTCGTTCTTACCGGGGGCGAGATTGCCGCCATGGCTGTGGCGGACTCCGTGTGCCGCCTGGTGCCGGGAGTGCTGGCCGACGAGGAGTGCTACACCGGCGAGAGCCACTGGGACGGGCTGCTGGAATATCCCCAGTATACCCGGCCGGAGGAATGGAACGGCATGCGGGTGCCCCAGGTCCTGCTGGACGGGGACCACGAAAAGGTGGCCGCCTGGCGCCGCAGACAGCAGTTCACACGCACCATGAGCAAGAGGCCTGACATGTTTGAAAAATACACTCCCGAAACCAAGGAGGACAAAAAGCTTATGGCCGAGGCCATTGCCGCTTCAAAGCGGACACAGCTCACAGAGCCGGTGCTGCTGAGAGACGCAACAGAAGATGATTTACAAGATATAGTTAACATAATAACTTACGCACGGAAAAAGCTGGGTGAGCGGGGCGTTGACCAGTGGCAAAGCCCGGAATATCCCACCGGGGACTACTACCGGGAGGACATGAGCCGGGGCGAGTGCTTCGTTCTGACCCACGGGGACGACGTGGCGGCGGTTTTCAGCCTGTCCTTTGACCACGACCCGGACCAGGACACAATTACCGACGGGAAGTGGAGCGCCGCCGAGCCATATTGCACGCTGCACCGGTGCGCCGTCGCGGAAAAATACCGGGGGACGGAAATGGCGTCAATCATGATGCGATACGCCGAGCAAAAGGCCCTGGAGCTTGGCATGAAGGCCATTAGGACCGACACACACAGAAACAATAAATCCATGAAGCGCCTGCTTGCCGACTGCAATTACCGCTACCGGGGGAACATTACCATCACCTTCCCGGCCGAGCACGACAAGGCCCGCCAGGCCTTTGAAAAGATAATCAAGGAGAAGAGACAATGAACAGGGGAATGCTTAAGCCGATTTTGTGGACGGTTGTATGCGTGCTGGCCATATTCCTGGTGTTTATCGCGCAGAATAACGACACAATCTGGGCCTTCGTCATGGTGGCTGTGGCCGCTGTTTGCGCCGCGCTGCAGTGGATGGTTTACTTTAAGAACAAATGAATCTGACCGATTACTCTGAAATTAAGTCACTCCTGGAGGCCACGGGCTTTAAATTCTCCAAGTCTAAGGGGCAGAACTTCCTGACGGCCTCCTGGGTCCCGGAGCAAATTGCCGACAGCGCCATGC
>R04__coassemble_2506_pt1 | contig 5792 bp, 4 predicted proteins | sample R04__metabat2_low_PE_008 | metagenome-assembled genome bin R04 | reverse complement strand
ATTATTCACTAACCACTAACCACTAACCCCTGTGCATTATCTTTCAATTGTAAGTTTAATTGCCGCGATGAGCACATCGGACTCATTGAGGACGTCGAAGGGGTTAACTCCCTCGGGGAGGCTCTTGAGGAACTCCTCGGTGAAGGTGACGATGAGGTTGCCGTCTTCGTCAACGCTGAGAGTGTAGCAGCTGGGGTCAACGACTGCGCCCTGATACATCAGCTTTACGGAGCCGCTGGCGATTTCGCCGGAGGCACCTTCGGAGGCGCTGCCGGCAATGCCCTTCAGGGTTACGGCGCAGGGGGCCTCGTCACCGGTGGAGGTTGCCTGATAGGTGGGGATGGTGATTACCACCGTGGTGCTGCCTGAGCCGCCGTCAGCAACAGGAACTACGGTTCCGCTGCCGCCACCGCCACCGCCGATGATCTTCGCCAGGAAGTTCAAATCGCCGCCACGGGCAACGGTTACGGTGTATGTTCCGTCGTCATTCTTTACGAAGTCGGTAACATATTTGCCGAAGCTCTCTTGAATCTCGTAGCCCTCATCAGCCGTAAGAGTGAGCGTAACGCCCTCCTGAGAAACATCCACGGTCTCGGATTCAAAGGCCTCTGTTTCATCGTTATACACGTTTATCTCCTTGGTTGTTGCGCCAATGACGCTGACATGCTCAGCGGAGATTATGTAATAAACGTGGGTGGCAATGGTCTCGGTCGTGGCCTCGTCAGTGACCTCCTCATCATCCCAGTTAAGCCCGGCAATGAGGTTTCCGCTGCTTTCCAGCTTGGAGACGATAACATCCGGGATTTCAAGGTTATCAAAGTCCTCAGCGGAGACAACGATTGCGTCCTTAGTGCCGGTTATAGCTTCGGTTACGACAACCTGACCGCCGGTACCATAAGAACCTTCAATGACAGCGCCATATGTGTTGCCTGTAACATTACCGTCTACGGTAACATTACCACCGTAAAAACATACTCCGTATCCCTCAAACTCTTTTGATGTTCCTTCAACGTCACCTTTTATATTTGTTGTTCCGCCCATAGACATAACGCCGTCAGCAGTTCTGCCATTTGATGTGGCTTCAACGCCACCCGCAATATTGGTTGTTCCGCCCATAGACATAACGCCCGTAGAGCCATTAGATTCTCCATTTGCAGCCGCTGTTACTTTGCCGGTAATGTCAACTGTGCCGCCAGTAGAAAAAACTCCAGATGCACTGCCGGTATCTCCGCCTGCACTTTCTCCGCCGGCTTCAGCGGAGACGTCGCCGGTAATTTTGATTTTGCCGCCCATACCTTCAACAGCTATAGCTGAACCTTCATCTCCGGTTGCCTTGGCAGTAACACTGCCGGTAACATCGACAGTGCCGCCCATAGACATAACGCCAGCCGCACCGGCTTTGTCTCCATCTTCGGTTACGTCTCCGTCTGCTTGGGCATAAACGGCCCCGGTGATAGTGATTGTGCCGCCCATGCCCATAACAGCAATAGCGTCGTCATCATCATTGCTCTCTGCCTTGGCGGTAACGCTGCCGCCAATGGTAATCACGTCGGTTTCGCCGCTGGCCACAACGGCATAAACATCGCCGTCGCCGGACGTGGCAGTGACGCTGCCTTCTATATCGACGGTGCCATTTTCGGTATTAACGCCAATGGCCATGGATTGCTCTGCTGAGGCTGTAACATTCTTTTTAACGGTAACTGTGCCTCCGCTGCCGGCATACGCGCCAGTCACGCAGCCAACGCCGTTAACGGTTACAGTACCCTTAATATCGACATTAGCTTCTCCACTTTCATCAGTTTCAGCGTCAACACCAACAGCGGAACCTGAGCTGTCATCTTTTGTCTGCTTAACCGTGAGGTCGCCGTCAACAGAAACCGTTGCTGTTCCACCGGGTGCTGCCGCAACTATACCGCATGCATAATTACCGGCATCGACGGTAACATCTTTTTTAACAGTAACACTGGAATTTGTGGAATTTATACCATATCCGCTGGATGTGCCGCCGGAGGATGTAACACTGCCGTCCACTTCAACTTTAGCATTGCTGTTGGCATTAACGGCGGAATTACCATAGCCGCCATTAGTTTCAACATACCCGGTAACAGTAGCCGTGCCATCATTGGCAAGAACGCCGTTAACTGAACGGGATGTAGTTTCCCCTTCCTTGTCTTCATGTGTTGCTGTAACATTACCGTTTACTGTAGCTGTACCCTTGTTCGTAACGGTAACAGCATCAGCATCGTTGGCGCTTGTTACATTAACATTCCCGTCCACCGTCTCTGTTGTGCCGTTGGCGACAACCGGGTCGGTTGTGTCCGCCATTGCCGGAACAGTCAGGGACACGCACATCAGAATCGCCAGGAGGAAGGAAAGAAGCTTTTTGGTTTTCATAGGGTTTCTCCTTTGGATGTATTTTTAGTTATTGGAATACAATGTAAAGCGTTGCGCGTTGCACGTTGCACGTTGCGCGTAGATGCAAGTGATGAATCAATTTCGGGGTGTGAAGGCGCACTCAGCGGTAAATACTACAAGCTGTGCGCAGTGAAGGCTCCCTACGGTCTCAGTGAAGGGCGCAAGCGCCAGTGAAGGCAAGAGCTGCCTCCGGCACTCTTGGCAATTATAAGGTTGCCTTTATTTTGATTTGGCGCCTCGGCGCCATGTCCGCAGGACTAGCTTCGCGTCGCACGAGCAACCGACGAAGTCGGCTCTTAGCGAGTCGCAGGAAGTAAAAGTCAATTAGGAATTAGGAGTTAGGAATTAGGAAGTAAATCCAATAACTAATAACTAATAACTAATAACTAATAACTAATAACCATTAGCGTTTGACGATATTTGGCTTCGCCAAGTTATATTGGGCGTTCGCCCAACGATATTCGCCTTCGGCGAACGATATTATATTCGTTCCCCAACTCACGCGAAGCGTGAATATCATTGCGAAGCAATATCATTCTGCTCTGCAGAATATAACTCGTTTCCCGGCGCAACAAGGCCGGGACGCGGGCTGGGCGCCCTCGGGAACGAATATAGTTATATATTACCCCCCCGGGGGCGATGTGTCAAGAAAATTAGGAATTAGGAATTAGGAATTAGGAAATTTAGTCGTTGGTCGTTAGTCGTTAGAAAAAGAGCTCCGGAATTACTCCAAAGCTCTTTGTTTATGTATTTATTTTTATTGAATTATGTTAATTATATTACTTCCTAACTCCTAACTCCTAATTCCTAACTCCTAACTCCTAATTCCTAATTCCTAACTCCTAACTCCTAACCCCTAACTCGCACGTCTCGCTGGCGAGCTGCGAGCTAACTTCCGTATTGTGCGTGGCGATGATAAGCGTCTTGCCGGCGGACTTCAGCTCAATGAGGAAGCTCATAAGCCTCTCGCCGCTTTTCCTGTCAAGGCCGGCGAAGGGCTCGTCAAGAATAATAACCTCCGGGTTCAGTGACATAACCGCGGCCAGGGCCACCTTTTTCTTCTGCCCGCCGCTGAGATGATAGGGCGCCTTGTCAGAAAGGCTTTCCAGCTCAAAAAGCTTCATGCAGTCCAGGACTCTTGCCTTAACCTCGTTCTCGGAAAGGCCCATTTGCCGGGGACCGAAGGCGATTTCGTCAAACACCGTGGCGTTAAAGAGCATAATGTCCGGGTTCTGGAACAGGTAGCCGATTCGCTTGTGAAACAGCTTGGAGCTTTTGTTGTCCCGGAGATACGCTTCGGTAATCTCAGTTCCGTCGAATATATAGCTCCCCTTCTGGGGGAAGGAAAGACCGTTTATAATTCTGAACAGCGTCGTCTTCCCGGCGCCGTTGTCCCCCTCAACCGTCAGGCAGCTCCCCTTTTCCAGCTGAAGGCTGAAGTCCTTAAGCACGGGAGAGTCCTCGCCCTCATAGCTGAAGGTTATGTTGTTAAGCTCAATAATCGCCATGTTCAAAGCCCCTTATAGTCGTCAGTAAAGCCCCGGCACCGCATTGCCTCATACATCTGCAGGTTCATCTCCGTCCCCCTGATGAACGTGACCCCCATAACTCCGCCCATGGAGTTATATTTTTTGTCGTTTTTCCCAACGCTTCTCAGCTGGAGTGAGGTCAGCAGGTCGCATATGAGGTTGCCAAGCAGGACAATATATTTCAAGGTAATGTCCAGGGTAAACACAAATATCCCCGGAATATGCAGCCGGCGCAGCGCCCCGGTAATATGGTTCCACTGGGTGGTGTGGTTGAATATGTCAAGCATAAGCACGCTGAGGATTACCTTGACCACAACCATAAGATTGTTGCCCCGTCCGGCGGGTGAAATAATCATGGCCGGGAGCAGCAGCAAAAACGCCAGGGCCCCCGCAATCAGGGCGGGCTTTATAATCCCCCAAAGATCCTCAGCCGGCCAGGTGCACAGGTAGGCCAGAATAACCGCCGCGGCGGCCATTACAAAAATAGGCCTTTTCGCAATTGAAACGAAAAGTATTCCCGCCACAAGAATCGCCAGCTTCAGCAGTGCCGGCAGGGCGTGGTTCTTTTCGTGACCACGCTGGATTTTAATCCGCGCCATGGCCTCTCCGATTGATTTAATTGTTCCAACAGCAAATGTGCCGCCATCCTTGGGCGGCACATAAGCGTCAGTTTCCTTGAGCCAGTCAGGAAGCATTTGTTTCCTTTCCCTTCATAGGTATAGAAATAAGTTTAAAGATTATAATCAGCAGCGCAACGCCGATAACCGCGGAGAGTATATATGCCGCCACCTCGTTCATGCCATCAAGAGCATAGTCAGGCATAAGCGCCTTCAGTGACCAGCCGTTGGCAAGGCCGGTGGGCGTGTAACCAAGAGCCGCCCCGTTGGTTACGGTTTCCGCAATTTCATCGGCGCCCCATTCGCCCCAGGCTGTGCCTGTTGCCAGCAGTCCAAGAGGTGTGGCCGCGATTAAAACAGCGATCAGGGCAAAGACGGGAACGTGACCCTTCTTCTCCGTGCCGGCGCTGCCGACGCTGCCGGAGGCTCTTATCGCGTCATAGGTCAGGTCGGGAGAGGTCTTTTTGACGAAGGCGAAAATCGCCACGGTGAATATGGCCTCCACAAAGCCCGCAACCAGCAGGTGGGGAATCATCATGGCCGGGATTGAAACGGAAAGATCATATGGGCAATAAAGAGCGTTTCCCAGCGCGTCCTTAAAGAGCATGGGCTGGAGGCCGAACTCCACCGCCGCGCACAGGGCCGCCGCGTTAATGCCGATGTAGGAGCCGATGGCCGCCGCCGCATATTGAAGGCCGCTTTTCGCCTTTTCGCCTCCCGCGGGCTTAACAATAAGCTTATATACGCCGTAGCCCACATATGGCAGCACGAAGGCCATGTTGAAGCAGTTGGCTCCAAAGGCAAGAACTCCCCCGTCGCCAAAAATAACAGCCTGCAGCAGCAGGGCGATGGAAACCGCGATGCAGGCCGCGTCAGGGCCGAAAAGCAGAGCTATCAGCGTTCCCCCAACAGCGTGTCCGGTGGTTCCCCCAATGAGAGGGACATTGAACATCATGCTCAAAAATGAAAAGGCCGCTCCAACTCCAAGCAGAGGAATTTTCTCCTTGGGCAGCTCCTTGTTAACTTTTTTAACCGCGTGGGCCCAAACGGGGACCATGGCCGCAGCCATAACGCCGCAGGTAACCGGTGACAAATAATTTTCAGGGATATGCATCTGTTTAATCCTCCGTTTTATTCTCTTGTTATCCGGATGATATTATTATAACAAATGCATAATATGCCGCAAGCCCGAGGGGGGGATATTTTTTTCGGCCTTTGGCCGAAAAAAATA
>R04__coassemble_2361_pt1 | contig 5981 bp, 8 predicted proteins | sample R04__metabat2_low_PE_008 | metagenome-assembled genome bin R04 | reverse complement strand
GCTCAAGAAGATGGTCGTTGCTATGTATAAGCTTTCAGCGCCCAAGGCGAAAGTGGTCTTCTTCGAAAATTCCGCCAACCGTGATACCTTCGTCAACGAGGGGATAATCCCGGAGTCAAAAACCCACGTCCTCCACGGGGCGGGAGTTGATGTTAACCGCTTTGCCTATCAGGAATATCCGGTGGACAGCGAGGTTACAAGATTTCTCTTCATCGGCCGGGTTATGAAGGAAAAGGGGATTGAAGAGCTTTTCTCCGCCATGCGGCAGCTGGTCACCGAGGGGGAGAAGGCGGAGCTCCATGTTGTCGGCGGGTTTGAAGAGAACTATAAGGCCACAATCGACCAAAACGAGGCCGAGGGCTGGCTACATTATCACGGCCACCAAAACGACGTCCGGCCGTTCATCGGTCAGTGCCACTGCTTCGTCCTCCCGTCATATCACGAGGGGATGGCCAACACCAATCTGGAAAGCGCCTCCTCAGGCCGGCCACTGATAACCAGCGATATCCCCGGCTGCCGCGAAGCGGTGGTCGAAAACGTTTCCGGCTTCCTCTGCGAGCCGAAGGATGCGGAGAGCCTCCACGGCGTGATGAAGCGGTTCATCGCCCTGAGCCGCGACGAGCGGAAGGCTATGGGCCTAGCCGGGAGAGAGCGTATGATCGCCGTGTTCGATAAGCAAAAGGTCGTCGAGGAAACGGCGGAGGAGATAGTTGGAAGTTAGGAGTTAGGAGTTAGGAATTATGAGGTAATTTAGTTTACATAAGGTTAAAAAATAAGACTATTTGGCCCCATTCATAGGCGCGGCCCCGGAAAACACCCCCTATAGGGCCACATTTTGCTTGACAAGCCCGAAAATTTTGCGATAATAGTAGTAGAGAATTTAACACGACCTAACAAGCCGAAATTCATTTGAACTTTTAAGTTCAAGTGGGTTTCGGCTTTTTCGCGTTTAGCGACAGAAAGCCGAGAGCTTATAACAATATTCCTCTAATCTGAGATGCGCATTAAGATAGCAGGATGCAAAAACGGACCACAGCGGCTGTAAGGCCGGTCTGTGCCAAAAATGCACCCTACCTTGTCTTTCTGCGCCCTTTTTGCGCCCTGAGACGGGTATACGCACTCCGTTATTGCTCCTGCAGAGGAAAAAAAGAAAGGAGCAATAGCAATGCGCTATTCAGAAATCAACCATACGCAAAACCTTCAGGAAAAAATTTATTATATTTTCCCAAAATACACTATTGGTGTCCACTTTGGCATTTACACTTTAACCAACAGTGAAAGCCGAAAGGGGGAGACGATATGAAATGCTCTGTTCAGTATGAGCGTAGAGTCGGCATGATCGTCTTCCTCAAAAGCGGCAGGTGGACAACTCTGGACGAGCTCGCAAAGATTTTCGGTGTTTGCAAAAGAACTGCCCAAAGAGACATCGATGCAATTGCACTCAGCTATAACATCCAATCTCCCCGGGGAAATGGAGGAGGAATTCATATGATTCCTGATAAAAAACCTGTCGATTTCCCAACATTTGAACACTATTTGGCTTTGAAACGCGCTGCTGATTGTGCGACAGATGAAGACAGAGCGAAAATCGAGGAAATAATCGAATTTCATTGGGATGTTGAATTATTCGTTGAGAGGGGGTGATTTTATGAACGCGGAGAGCAAAAAGAGCTTTATATTCTATAATTCGTTCCTCGAGACCATTGACCTTATGCCCGAGCCGGAGCGGGCCGGGTGCCTTCGGGCCCTGGTTGACTGCTGCCTGGGGCGGAGGGAACTGGCGGAGGTGCCGTATCCGGCCAACGCGATAATTTCCCAGATGCTATATAACGTTGGATTTTCCAGGCAGCGCTACGAAAAGGAAATTGAACGTGGAGCCCGGGGCGGGAGACCGCTTTTGGAGATTGACGTTCCCAAGGCGGAGCGGCTGCGCAGGGAGCTGGGCTCATGGAAGGCTGCCGCGGAGGCAATGGGAATTAGCGAAGAGTCACTGCGCAAAGCCAGAAAGACTTACGAAAGCCAAAAAACCCAAAAACCAAAAAACCAATATGAAAATGAATATGCTAATGCATATTCAAATAATACTTCGTCGGACAACAGCTGTAAAAAGCCGCTGTTGACCGGCGAAGAAGAGGACGGACTCTGGTGCGGAGAAGAATATAGAATTGGGAAGAACCGCTACCGGGACAGAATTATAGACGGAGTTGTTACCGCGGTGCGTCTGGAGGGCAGAGATGATTAACAGCCTTAGTGTCGAAGAGAGCGTTATCGGCGCCATTTTGTATAAGCCGGAAATGGCCCTGCCGGTTGCAAGAACTCTGCTTACGGCGGACTCCTTCGGCAATGACTTCTGCCGCAAGGCGTTTATCGCCGCCGAGCAGCTGACCGAGTCGGGAATACCGGTTGATGCAGTAACCATGGGGGCAAAGCTTGGCCCGGAGTGCGCTGAACGGCTGGGTGAGTTCCTGGCCCTTACGCCAACTGCCAACAACATCACCGTTTACTGCCAATACGTAATCCGTCAGGCGGCCCAGCGGCAGATCAGGGACGCGGTGGAGGAGGCGGGAAACGAAATCACCGTCAACCATGATCCCCAGGACATATTAATTAATCTGAGGGAGCGGCTGGATAATGTAACCGGAGCGGAAGGAAAAATCAGCCGGATTATAACTCCGGAAGCCGCGGCAAGTAATTTCATTAATTACTTTATGGACGCCAAGGCTGCCCCGGGAAGCACCTGCCTCACAACCGATTTTCCCGACCTTGACCGGAAGCTGGGCGGAGGACTTTTTAAAAGCGGAATGTATATAATAGGCGCCCGGCCCGGCATGGGCAAGACAACCCTGGGCATTAATCTGGCGGAAAGCATTGCAAAAAGGGGAGAACCGGTTCTGCTTTTCTCCCTGGAAATGTCCGAAGAGCAGATTATGGCCAAACGGGTGGCCATAGAAACGGGCTGGTCATATACCAATCTGATCAGCGGCAGGCTGGCGGACGGATATATAAACGACCTGACTGATACCCTGGAGCGGATGCAAAGCAGACCCTTTTACCTGGTGACTGACTCCTCCGGCAAGCTGAAGGACATTAAGAGCCAGTGCTACCAGATTAAGGACTTGAAATGCGTGATTATTGACTATCTAGGCCTTATGCATTTGGATGATGAAAATCAGTACCGCAGCCGTTATGAGGAGACCACTGAGATTTCCGGGGAGCTGAAGAAGCTGGCCAAGCGCCTGAAGATCCCCATAATCGTCCTGTGCCAGCTGAACCGGGAGAACATGGCCACCAAGGACAAGCGGCCGAACCTTCAGTATCTCCGTGACTCCGGAGCAATCGAGCAGGACGCGGACTGCGTAATCCTGCTCCACCGGCCAATGTATTATGAGGAGCAGGAGACGCCTCCGCCCCGGGAGGAAATTGAAATCATCGTCGCCAAAAACCGCCACGGCCCCACAGGCACCGTGAAGATGGTGTGGGAAGGAGTGAGCGGCAAAATAATGCCACTGGCGAATTAGGAATCTTCTTCCTCATAACCTTCCCCGCACACGGGGAAGGGGGACCAGCTTCGCTGGTGGATGAGGTCCCCTTGGCGTAGAGTACAAAAGCAGCATGCCTAATGGCGAGTAGACAAAGAAAAAAACGGGCGCTGAGGACCCAGCACCCGACATGATTCAGCAAAAATATGAAATTTCCCCAAAGTATTCAATCCATTTGGACTTAATCTCTTCACTACGCGCTGAGGCAATATCCATTATACGTCGCAGTTTTGCCGGAGGAATTTTAGAGATGTTATTGCTCAGCAGACAGTGACCTGAACTCGTTAGCCAAACCTTGGTGCAGTTGGGAGAAGGAACACCGTCAGTAATATGAAAGTGAATAGGCTCAACCGGCTTTCCCTCATTGGTCCAGAAGAATATCAGGTAGCCTGATATATTAAAAACCTGAGGCATTGTCAAATCCTCCGTTTTGAGAGAGGTCAATGATTATATGCGCCAGAGAGTGAACATATTCATCAAAATACTCAAGCTCTTCTTCACTGAAGCCGTTGTTATTGAGCCATTCATAACCGGGCAGAATGCATTCCACCGATTTGAAGCCCTGGAAAATCGGCTTCTCAAAGTAAACCTTAACGGTTCCGTCCGGGTGCATCTCTGAATGAACGACTTCGGTATTATCAGAAAGAGTCATAAATGGATATACCATATACTGCCTCCTTAATAAGGAACTATAATTTAGACAAATACATAATATCACAAATTTTGCTGTGAAACAAGAAAGGTGCTTTATGATTCAAGAAAAGATAGACCGTTTGCATCGGCTTGATGCCGATATCGCATATACCATCGAGGCCATTGATGAGCTTCGCACCTCCGCCGAGCGCATCACCTCCGCACTGACCTTCGCCGGCGGCGGGGTGGTAACTGACCATGGCAACGAGGAACTGAGAATCAAGCTTGCCCAGCTGACGGTGGAGCTTGAAAAAAAGACCGCGGAGTACGCGGCCTTGAAAACTGAGCTTGTTGACCTAATCGGCCGGCTGCCCCGGCAGAGCTTGCGCAGCGTGGCAAAGGGAAGACTGATTGACCGCCTCACCTGGACTGAGATCGCAAGTAAGACCCACTACTCCCGTGGGCACTGCAGAAGGCTGTGCGCCGACGCGCTCGAAGCGCTGGAAGGCGCTTCGAAGTGAAGGCAGCGCAAGCTAGCGGAGGCAGCGGGCGCTGCAGCGAAGGAGCGCACTGCGTGCTCTCAGTGAAGGCTCGCTTAACTGTGAAAACTTCAAGCCGCTCGACAGTGAAGGCTCGACCCACCAGAGGTGGTCGAGACAATTGTAATGTATTTATTTTAAATCGCAGCTTCGCTGCGTTATCTAAATAAAGGCCTTCCTTATAATTGCCTCAGGTCCCGGCAGGGAGCCTGAGCCTTCACTGCCAGTGCGAAGCACTGCCTTCACTGAAACGAAGTTTCCTTCACTGCGCGCGGGAGAAATCTTAATACAGATATGCGCGCCTTCACCTCTCTGCCTTCACCTATTATTTATTTCTCGCCCCTCTGTGTTGTCTTTAGCGATTTGACAAGCATGTTGATTAAAGACGTAAGGTCTTTATCAAGGCTGGCAAACTCTTCATTAGTCAGGTAGCCCGAGTCATGAAGCAGGTTTAGCCAATAGTCGGTTTCGTTTGCCTCTTTCAAAGCAATCGTGAGCTTAGACCTGAAATCCGGCTTTGATGCAGCGAATCTGCTTTCTGAAACGTTAGCTCCGATTGATGTGCCTGAACGGAGAATCTGCTTTGCCAGTACCTTTTCATGCCGGTCCTCGGAAAGCACATGATACATCTTGATTATACGCAGTGAGAACGCGTAGCTGCCCTCCTGCAACGGTCCTTCAAGCTTCACTGAAAACACCCCCCTATGCTTTGCGCATATTGTATCAGATGCGAAATCTTTGGTCAATGCGTAAAGCGAGTGAAGGCAAGAGTTGCCTACGGCACTCTTGACAATTGTAATGTATTTATTTTAAATCGCAGCTTCGCTGCGTTATCTAAATAAAGGCCTTCCTTATAATTGCCTCAGGTCCCGGCAGGGAGCCTGAGCCTTCACTGCCAGTGCGAAGCACTGCCTTCACTGAAACGAAGTTTCCTTCACTGCGCGCGGGAGAAATCTTAATACAGATATGCGCGCCTTCACCTCTCTGCCTTCATCCAACAAAGGAGTATCAATGTTAATTTCTAACGCCGATCTAAAATCTTGCATAGCACTTGCCAACGCAATCGTTTCCCAATCCGCGGACGACTACGCTTCCGCACTGGGCACCATCAAATCTGCCTCTCCCGGCACGACGGCTTATACCGCTGCCATCACCGACGCCATCGACATCGAGTCCTGGTGGCAGTCCGAGGACTACATGGTCCTGACCACCCTGGACGGGATGACGATAAGGAATAAAATCAGACGCATGGAGGGGATTCCGCTGGGAT
>R04__coassemble_1747_pt1 | contig 7023 bp, 6 predicted proteins | sample R04__metabat2_low_PE_008 | metagenome-assembled genome bin R04 | reverse complement strand
AATTGACCTTCGGTCATGAATTGGCGCTGCGCGCCATTAGGAAGTATTGTATCATACTTTAAGAGAAAATGGGGATAGGGAATCTGTTTCTCCTCTTTCCAATACTCGCCAGTGCAGTTCCCGGCGTAGCGCTCGTAATATACTTCTGCCCACATTATGAGAGGTCCTTGCAGATAATGGTGTAAACATCATCGGGTACGATTTCGAACTCTATCTTCTCATTCGGGTATTCCTTTTTCATGAACGCCCCGAGGTCTCTTCCCTTCAGTCCTGATACAGTCTGTCAACAATATCCAGCAGGTACCGCGGCATGAAGGCCTTGGCCTGCTCCCAGATTTCTGTTGGTACTCCGTAATACGCCTCCGCGATTCCACCGGCGATGGCCGCAATTGTATCGCTGTCACCTCCGATTGAAACGCAGTTGCGCATGCAGTCTTCAAAGTCTGTGCTCTCAAAGAAGCACTCCAGCGCCTGGGGCACGCTTATCTGGCAGATTTCCCTGCCGTGGTGCCCGGCCTGCTCTTTGCGGTAATCGGCGCATGTCTTGTTGAGTTTGTAGTAATTCTCTTCGACATAGGCGCGAATCTCATCTTTCGTTTTGCCTTCCTTTGCAAGAACAATGCATACCGCAGTGCACTCTGCGCCCTTCATCCCCTCAGGGTGATTGTGAGAAATCCCCGTGACCCTCGCCGAGAGTTCCTTTGCCTCGTCAACGCTGCCCGCAAGAAATCCCGCGGGACTTACGCGCATTGCCGAGCCGTTGCCGCAGCTGTTATACGGCTCCGGGTGGTCAGAAAACATCCAGTGAATGAACTTCGCGCCATAGCCCGCATGCGGGTACCGTCTGCCAACCTCCTGAAACACCTCCGTTACGTCGCGCTCCGGCTCGAGCAAAGCCTTCGCCGCGGCGCAGGTCATAACCGTGTCATCCGTAAACGAGCAATCCCTGCTGAAAAGGGGGAATTCCTTCGTATTGATATTGTTGAACTCATACGCCGAACCGATTATATCTCCAATTATTGCACCTTTCATATTTCTTTTCCTTTCTCCGGCCGGAGCCGAAACACCGTCTGAATCATCTTACAGTTACAGTATACCCGTTGTATTCTCTGAATTGGTCTACTCCGAATCGACATGGAATATTTTTCTTTTCTATGAATATAATTCGGTAATTGCAGGCAGCTTCCAATTTTTGTATTGCAATTATCACGGAAGCGTGATACGATTGAATTGAAGGAAATGATTAAATTGCCTGAAATTTCACGGTTTTATGGTATTGTAGTTAAGATTTATTTAATTGGGCGGGAGCACAATCCACCCCATGTACACTTTCTTTATGGTGAAAGAATGGCATCTTACGACATTCAGTCTCTTAAGCTATTGGAGGTCGACCTTCCTCCAAAGGCAGCATCAATGTGCCTTGAGTGGCTGACGATTCACAAAGAAGAGTTGCTCGAAATGTGGGACACCCAGGTCTTTCGGAAACTCCCGCCGCTGGAATAAGGAGAATGTCAATGTTTCATAAGGTTAAAAATATTTCTGCATTGCCTGATTTTATGCTTCTTGCCCATTTTATTGACGGGACTGACAAGCTTTACGATATGAAGCCACTAATGGGCGAATATGAGGCATTCAAAGGTCTGCAAACAATTCCGGGTTTATACGCGCAGGTTAAGGTAGACGCCGGTGGTTATGGGATTTCATGGAATGAAGATATCGATCTTGATGCTGAGGAAATCTGGGTAAACGGAGCAGATACTCAAACGCCATTTTCCGGGCTGATTTCCTTTAGCGACGCAACAATTCTTTGGGGGCTGAACGAAAGCACACTTCGCAAGGCGATTAGCTACGGAAAGCTTAAACCGGGAGTAGATGCATTTAACTTCGGCAGTCAATGGGTTGTTACAGCAAAGGCTATGGAAAGAGAATATAAACCCTGTACTTGAAACTCTCTTTATTTGGGGCTCGTGATTTGCCCAGATTGGCGCTTAAAAGCCCCGAAGCCGCGTTTTGCGGGTTCGGGGCTGGATGTTCACGGGACGGTCCTTCCGATCTGTCACCTGCTGGCTCGTTTTCTCACCGGAGCCGCAGTGTATATAACGATAGACGGTGAATTGGATAGCGGAGAGTTCACGCCCGGTTTTGTGGAGCTGCCGGACGGGAGCGGATACAAATCATGAAACGCCGGAAATCAAATCCGATACAGTCACCGCGAAGCAACATATAACATTATATTTTGGAGATACTGCAATGGCTAAATTTATAGAAAAGTGGAAATCAGTCAGCCTTATCGTAAAGATTCTTATTGGCATCGTTATCGGTGCTGTTCTGGGTGTTGCCTTTCCGTCCGCCTCGGCAATCGGCATTCTCGGCACACTGTTTATCAGTGCGCTTAAGGGGATTGCGCCGATTCTTGTTTTTGTGCTTGTTATGAGCGCCATTTCCAAGGCAGGCAGCGGAATAGGCTCCCAGTTCAGGAACGTCATTTTCCTTTATATGCTCAGTACACTTATAGCCGCATTGATTGCCGTTATCGTTCATTTCCTGTTCCCACTCACTGTCGCACTAAGTCAGCCGGCTTCCGAGTCCTCTGCCCCCGGTTCGCTTTCAGTAATCTTCGGAACTCTGCTTACAAACATCGTTGAAAATCCCATAAGCGCGCTTGCCGGCGCGAATTACCTCGGGATTCTATTCTGGGCTGTTATCATCGGTCTCGGGCTTAAAATTGCAGGTAATCAGACAGCGATTGACGCTGTTGACGGATTTTCAAACGCAATCTCCATTGTTGTCGGATGGGTAATTCAGTGCGCCCCGTTCGGTATTCTGGGCATTGTCTATACGACTGTTTCAGGCAGCGGTCTTTCCATCTTCACGTCATACGGTCTGCTTGTACTTGAGCTTGTGCTTACAATGCTCTTTGTCGCATTCGTTTCCAATCCTCTTATCATGTTCCTCTGCTCAAGGGAAAATCCGTATCCGCTTGTGTTCAGATGCATCCGTGAAAGTGCTGTTTCCGCCTTCTTCACAAGAAGCTCAGCCGCAAACATTCCGGTAAACATGGCACTATGCGAAAAGCTTGGCCTGAACAGGGACTTCTATTCCGTCTCCATCCCACTCGGCGCGACAGTTAACATGGACGGTGCGGCGGTTGTAATTACAATCATGTCGCTCACACTCGCGCACACAATAGGTGTGACGGTTTCAATTCCAACGGCAATTTTTCTGGCAATCGTCTCCACGCTCAGCGCATGCGGATCATCCGGTGTTGCCGGCGGGTCGCTTCTTCTTATACCCATGGCGTGCTCAATGCTCGGAATTTCCAACGATATCGCAATGCAGATGGTCGGAGTCGGGTTCATTATAAGCGTAATTCAAGATTCAACGGAAACCGCGCTCAATTCCAGTGCCGATGTCGCCTTCACAGCCACCGCAGAAAAAATGGCAAAGAAAAGCAGCTAACCGGACGGGAACGGGTACCAGCATGACCGGGCAAAAATCCGTTAAGTTTTGGTTGAGTCTGTCAAAGCTGCGCTTTACGAAAGACTTGAGGAATACGAGGAAGTAAAACGTGTAACGCGAAACGCGAAACGAACACTCCACCCTCCATCCTCCATCCTGTATCCTTCATCCTTCATCCTCAACTGCGGCCTACGGGCCGGGCTTCCCCTTAACCCTTAACCCTCTGCCCTTAACCCTGCGCGAAGCGCCCCCCTTCATGGAACAGGAATCCCCTCAGATTGCTCTGAGGGGAAATTTTATGCTGTATGTAAATCCGGGGCGGGGCGAATGTTGATCATTTTTCTGTCATTCAAGATAATACGATTTCCACCACAATGTATGCGGCCGGGTTTCCGTTGCTATAGAGCAGAATGGTATGTGAACCTGCGCCCAGAGACAGCAGGTATTCCGCTGTGAAGGATATAATCGGGGTTCCGTCCTCCGCGTAGCTTGCCGAATAGGAGGAGGCATCAATCCAGCCGCCGTGGTAAAGGGTTATTGCGCTTGCCTTAAGTCCGGTGAGTGTTGCCTCGCAGCCCATTGACAGGTTATAAACAACAACATGGTACACCGGCAGTGCGCTTGTATCCGTGCCTGAGGACGAGCTGCCGGAACCCGTGTCTCCCGACGGAGCGGGAGTAGGTGTGGGCTCAGGGTCAGATTTTTCTGTCCATACCGCATAGAGCTTCAGCGCGCTCGTAAACTCATATTTATCAGTGGTGTTATAGTCAACTGACGATGCTTTTCTGTTTTTGGAATATCCGGCCAGCGTGTAACCCTCGCGGGAAAAGGCTGCGCCTAAAGCTGTTGCCTCACCCGCATATGCCTGAACGAGTTTGCTGGAGTCGCTCTCTTCTTCGGCATTGCTGTTAACCAGCTGAACTCCGTATTTGGTGTTGCCGTTGGCGTCAATCTCCGTGCCATAGTTATTGGTTACGGAGCCGTTTTCCGTGTCAGTTACGGTACCGCCGATATTATTGGTCACAACCGTGCCGGAGTTTTCGCTGACAGTGCCGTTATTCGTGGTAACCGTACCGCTGTTGGCGTTAATTTTGCCGTCATTCTCGCCAATGGTTTTTTCGTTGGAGTCTACGGTACCGTATTGGCTGTTTGTCGTAATAATTCCGGAATTCGTGGTTACCGTGCCGGTATACTTGGTCGGGCTGCCGCTACGGGTAAAACCATTGCTATCTATTATGCCGGTGTTGTTTGCAACATTTCCACCGTTATTCTGAACGGTGCCCGCATTGTTATTAACCTTCTCCAGATTTTCTTCAATAATGCCATCTTTGGTGTTGGTTTCAACAGAACCATCGTTACTCTTTATTATGCCGTTATTCGTCCCGACAGAACCATTATAAAGATCAATTCTTCTTATAGTTCCGTTATTAGTTGTAATAATATGGTTGTTCAGGTCAACATATCCGCCAACCTCATTGGTGATAATTGTGCCGTTGTTTTTGTCCACGTTACCTGTATTTGATTCAATTTGGGCGTTGCTCTCGTTTGTGCCTACCTTGCCGCCTTTAGCATTGTTCTCCACTGTCCCATAGTTTGTATTTACGGTGCCATTATTGTACGTAACCTTGGAGCCACTGCGGTTAGTGCCAACAGTGCCATTGTTGGTTGAAATTGTACCGCTATAGGTAATGCCATAAACATTATATCCGTTATAGTCTACGCTGCTGTTATTTTCTGTTATAATTCCGCCGTTCTGCGTAACAGAGCCGGTTTTATTGTCACTTATCGTGCCAAAGTTTTCTTTTACTGTGCCGTCATTTTCTCCAATGGTGCAGTTCCTTTTACTGCTCTCCACCGTTCCGCCTGTTGAAACTGTGTTAATCGTGTTATAGTTATTATTAACCTTTCCTCCGTCGGCAATGTTATCTACCGTTCCGCGGTTATTTTTAACAGTCCCATAGCAATTGTCGATTGTCGTGCCTTCTGTGACAGTGTCAACGGTCGTCCCGGCAGGGACATCATTCGTGTTTGTCTCATCCGCAAAGGCCGGAACGGTGAGTGAAATTATCATCAGCAGCGACATTGCCGCGCTGAGCATGCGTTTTTTCATAAGATATATCTCCTGTTTATGCCGTAAATCGGCAGTAGTTATTCACTTCGGAACATTGTACCACTCTAAAAAATATTTTCAAGTGAACGTTTGTGGCCTCGTCCTGCGGGTGAACCGGCTGGGGCAGGAACTGAATCTAATTATGAGTTAGGAAGTAAAACGTGTAACGCGAAACGCGAAACGTGAAACGAGAATCAGTGCCTGAGCGCCTGGGTACCTGGGAGCCTGAGAAGAGTCTCATGTCGCATTATTCCGCCGCGGAGTACAATCTTTTCTGCGTTAATGTGGAAATTATATCATAGCGGGGGAAAATTCTAAAGAAGAAATAAGTTAATTCCAGGTTCACATTTATTTAATTCCTCTTTGATAAAATATAATCAATGAATAACGACTATAATACTTTCAGACAGGAGGAATTTGCTGTGAGTGAAGACCTGAACCAGTCGCTCTCCGTCATCCGGCAGTCAGTTGCGAAGAACATGACCCGGGATGAGGCCAAAGAGTGGTTTCATGAATTTTCGCATCCGTATATGGAGCTGATGACGTTCTACAAATGCGCCATCATGGAGGTGGAAACAAAATTCAAAGTTCTGAACGAGGAGTTTTCCCTTGGCAACGACTGCAACCCGATAGAAAACATTGAGACGCGCCTCAAAACGCCTGAGAGCATTCTCGGAAAGCTGCAGCGCAACAACTGGCCGGTTACAGTGGAAAGCATTGAAAGCAATATAAATGACATTGCCGGCGTTCGTATCGTTTGCTCGTTCCAGTCGGATATATACATGCTGGCTGACGCGTTGTTAAAGCAGGATGATGTCACTCTGCTTGTGAAGAAGGATTATATAGCCAATCCCAAGCCGAACGGCTACAGAAGCCTGCACATGATTATCGCGACGCCTATCTTTCTTCACAACGAAAAACGCATGATGAAAGTTGAGGTCCAGTTCAGGACTCTTGCCATGGACACCTGGGCAAGCCTTGAGCACCGGATAAATTACAAGAAGGACAATAATGGCATAACGCCTCACGTCAAACAGGAACTGTTTGAGTGCGCCGCGCTTAGCGCTGAGATTGACCGTCGGATGCAGACGATCCAGGACACAGCCGCGGATAAAAACCGGTAATATATGCAGAAAGAGAGTCTGCCGCGATGGCAGGCTCTTTTTTATTCAAACAAAATTTCCAGATATTGCGTCCGGCCGATGATTCTGTCAATGCGTATATACTCATTCAGAACAATGTAGAAAACAATATAATGCCCGGAAATGAGATATCTGTACTCTGTCTCCCTGTCAACCTTTTCAGACAATTTAGTGCAGGCCAGCGGCATCTCCGCCAAAATATTGCATGATTCGATAATATCTTTCTCGCACTTTTGCAATTATTTCTTCATCACTAAGCCCTTCAAGCATCAGCTTGGCAACGATCCGCATCTCGTAAAAGAGGAACTGCTC
>R04__coassemble_1364_pt1 | contig 7946 bp, 10 predicted proteins | sample R04__metabat2_low_PE_008 | metagenome-assembled genome bin R04 | reverse complement strand
CATGAATAATCCATATTTCAAAGAAATCAACAACAAATTCGGCTTTGGCTGCATGCGCCTGCCGTTGCTGGAAAACGGCGACGTGGACTGCGCGCAGTTCTCCGAGATGATCAAGGCTTATTTTGATGCCGGCTTTAATTATTTCGACACGGCGCATGGCTATCTCAACGGAAAAAGCGAGCTGGCACTGAAGGAGTGTCTCACTTCGAAATATCCCCGGGATAAATATATCCTCACAGATAAGCTGACCAATTTCTATTTCAATTCTGAGGCGGAGATTGACCCGTTCTTCGAAAATCAGCTTAAGTGGTGCGGCGTTGATTATTTTGACTTTTATCTGATGCACGCCCAGGGCAGGGAGACCTTTGCTCACTTCAAGAAGTACCACGCCTATGAGCATGCGCTGAAGTTCCTGAAGAAGGGGAAAATCAAACACTTCGGCATTTCCTTCCATGATACCGCGGAGGTGCTGGAGCAGATTTTGACGGAGTATCCCCAGATTGAGGTTGTGCAGATCCAGTTTAACTATGTGGACTATGACGATCCCGCGGTTCAGAGCGGAAAGCTCCTGGAGGTCTGCGAAAAATACAACAAGCCCGTCATCGTTATGGAGCCTGTTAAGGGCGGCCACCTTGTTAACCTCCCGGCTGAGGCGCAGAAGGTGTTTGACGATCTGCACGGCGGTAGCAACGCCAGCTATGCCATTCGCTTCGCGGCAGGCTTTGACCGGATGATGATGGTTCTCTCCGGAATGAGCACTCTGGAGCAGCTGCAGGACAACGTCAGCTATATGAAGGACTTTAAGCCGCTGAGCGAGGAAGAAGCCGCGGCGGTGAAGAAGGTCTGCGATATATTCCACTCTCAGAACCTTATCCCCTGCACGGCCTGCAGATACTGTGTGGCGGGGTGCCCGAGACAGATTTCCATTCCCGACCTCTTCGCCTGCCTCAACAAGAAGAAGGTCTTTAACGACTGGAACCAGGACTATTATTACAATGTGGTTTATACCGCTCCGGGCAGAAAGGCTTCAGACTGCCTTAAATGCGGCAAATGTGAAAAGGCCTGCCCGCAGCATCTTGGAATCAGGAAACTGCTGGTGGATGTGGCCGAAGCATTTGAACATGCTTAAGGGGAGTACCCAAATGGCAAAATTAGTAGCATTCTATTCAAGAGCCAATGAGAATTATTTTGGCGGCGCCATGAGATATGTTGAGGTTGGCAACACCGAAAAGGCGGCGAGGATGATTGCGGACCTGACCGGCGCGGATTTGTTCAAAATCGAGCAGAAGGCGCCCTATGCCGCAGATTACCGCACCTGCATCGATCAGGCAAAAAAGGATCTGCAGGCAAAGGCGAGGCCGGAGCTCGTAGCCCTGCCGGAGAATCTTGACGGATACGATGAGATCTACCTTGGTTATCCAAACTACTGGGGAACCATGCCGATGGCGGTTTATACCTTCCTGGAGGCGTTTGACTTTTCCGGCAAGGAAATTCATCCTTTCTGCACCCACGAGGGCAGCGGGCTTGCCGGAACAGAGCGGGATATCAAAAAAGCCGCTGCCGGCGCCGAGGTGACAAAAGGGCTCGCCATAAACGGCAGCGCTGTGGACGGCGCAAAGCAGCAAATCTCCGAATGGGTTTGACAAATCTGAAATGCCGGACGGAAACCGGGGAACACAGGGAATATAAGCTGAGCTACGCTGTTAAATCACTATAGTCAGAATATTAAACCCAAACTGGGAAATATACGTCATTTCATCGGCTATTTTGGCAACCATTTTAATGCCTATGTTGGCGCAGGGGTCCTCACCGTCGAACTGGTCAAGCTGGCTCTTGGGGTCAAACAGCTTGCAGGTGTCCCAAATACGGGTCGTGAACCTGCCGTCCTTATAGATTATATTAATATCAATATGGTCTGAGCTCTTCATGCCGCGCTCGGCAATGTTCCTTACCAGCTCTTCAATGCACAGCTCCAGACGGTAGAGGGCTCTCGCGTCGCAGCCCTTCGTTCGGCAGAATTTTCCAACGCTTTCCGAAACAGCGCTAATCTGCTCCGGACCGGTGACACTCATGCTGAGCTCGTCGTCCTCCGCAAGACCGAAGGACTCGTCCAGCCGTAGCCAATCGGAGGGGCGGAAGGTCACTCTCTTTGCGGAAATAAATACCGTAACGCCGATAATCGCAATCGCCAGCGCCTCACCCACAGGCAGACACAGCCAGATTCCATCCACTCCGAAGGCGTAGCCCAGAACAACTGACGTCAGGGCGATGAGCAGATTTTCGCCCAGGGCAAAGGCGTTAACATACGCCGCGCGACCTTCGGTCTGATATATCTTCAGCAGAACGTTATATATAACATTAACCGGCAGGAAGGCCGGCATCATAAGCAGCATTCTCTGGCAGAGAATAAATTCCGGGTCAGCCCGGTCGAAGAAGATGAGGCTTACAGGCTGCCTGAATACCATTGTGAGAAGCATCAGTGCTCCGCTCATAATAAGACCCAGCCGCATCGTTGTCCTGAACAGCTTTTTCAGCGAGGCTCCGTCCTCCTGACCATAATAGATGCCCGCCATGAGCAACGTGGAGTTAGCCACCGCCTGGGGGACCGCGCTTAGAAAGGTGAGCAGTGTGTTTTCGGCGCTCATAACTGAAAGCCCATCGTCGCCGATAGTCGTAATGAGCATTCGGTTAACCACATATGCCTTAACTGTAACGCCGATTGTAAACATGGCCGAGGGCAGCCCCATCAGAGCAAGCTCTCCAAGCTCACTAAAGCAGAAATTACCCCACTTGAAGGTAACGGCCTTTTCCTCTCCTTCAAAGAAGAAATCCACCAGCATCACCAAGGCGGAGAGCAGGCAGCTTAGACCCGTTGCCAGCCCCATGCCGAACAGCCCGTTGTCAAACACCAGAGCAGACGCTAAGTCAAGGCCAATATTAACGCCCATCATAACCATCAGACCGGCATAGCTGAGCTTTGCCCTGTCGTTAATCTGCAGGAAGCACATGAGCAACCCCAGCAGGAACATAGCCGGGATGCCAACGCTGTAACCCCGGATGTACGCAACCAGCATATGGTGGGTATATTCCGAGGAGCCCAGCGCGTGAGCCAGAGGCGAAGCAAAGGCCTCCAACAGTCCGCCGACGATGAGCCCAAAGACCATGAAGAAAACAACGATGGTAGAAAACGTTGACCGGACCTTCGCCTTGTCGCCCCGGCCCATATCCTCGCAGCCTTTAATCTGGGCGCCCACAACGAATATATTCATCAATCCCATTATAGACGCCACCGGAGCGAACAGCCCTACGGCGGCCATTCCATCCGGGCCCATGTACTGCGCCACAATAGTGGAGTCAATCATTCCGTTAATGCCCGATACCAGAATCGAAAAAAACTGCACCGGCACCAGCTTAATAAACGCCCTGCGGACGATGGTTTCGTCCGCCTTTATTCCCCTGCTGACAGCCATAATAATGCTCCTCCAATCGTTTTGCTTTATTCATGCCCTTTATTATATATCATTCTTCCGGCAAAAGCACGGACTAATTGATTTTTACCGGAACAGCTTACACTATGTAATTCAGAGCTTATTTGTGATATAATAAGCGGGAAGCATAAACTGCATAAGACAAAGGGGAGCAAGCCATGAAGCTTAAAATTAAGTCCGGAAAAGAAACGGCGTTTTGGGCCGGGATTATAATGATGCTCGTTGGGCTGGTTATTTTCTTCAGCCACATATACGTGGCGTCCAACATGATAAGCAGCGGCTTCCAAATCGGAGGCCTTCATATGAGCACGGGGGTTATCCTCGTCCCCTTCATAATAGGCGTTATCTGCATGTTCATCAAGCCCAACAAAAAATGGCCGGTGTATATTGCCGCCGGCGGAATTCTGCTGATGATTATCACAGCCATGCTCTCGGTTAACATCAGAGTGCGGAGAATGGCCATGGCGATGTGGATAATCGTCCTGGTGCTCATCTTCGGCGGGCTTGTCCTTGTGATTCAGTCCGTCTCCCTGGGAAAGAAGTAACCTTATGGACGAGATTAAAACCGGGCGTTATCGCCACTTTAAGGGCAATGAATACAGGGTGCTGTATGTTGCAAGGCACAGCGAAACCCTGGAGCCAATGGTGGTTTACCAGGCACTTTACGGGGAGCGGGGAATCTGGGTCCGCCCCGCGTCAATGTGGAACGAGACCGTTGAGCGCGACGGCAAAACCTATAAAAGATTCGAGTATATCGGAGAGGATGCATGAAAAAGCTCATTAAATACGCGTCATGGCTCCTGAGCCTGGCGATATTCGTCTATTGCATAGGCAATGAGATCGAAGGCATTGGCCGCTTTGCCTGCATCGTTATGGGAACGCTGTTTTCCATATTGGGCTGCTTCCTTTAAGGGGGAGGAACAGAAAATCATGGAACGGCAGATTATTAAAGACATGTTCTTCCTCCGGCAGAAATCTGAGCGGGCCACGCGAGACGATGCTGACCTCGGCCGGGACCTTATGGACACTCTTGCCGCCCACCGGGACGGCTGCGTGGGCATGGCGGCGAATATGATTGGCATACGCAAGCGGGCTATAATCGTCAATATGGGCCCGGTGGACGTGGTTATGTTTAACCCGGAAATCGTTTCGAAAAGCGGAAAATACGAAACGGAGGAGGGCTGCCTTTCCCTCAGCGGCGTCAGGAAATGCACGAGATATCAGGACATCGTGATTGAATATTACGACAGTAGCTGGCAGAAGCAACGCAGGAAGCTCTCCGGTTGGTACGCCCAAATTGCCCAGCATGAATGCGACCATCTGGAAGGAATCCTGATATAAAACTATATTTGCCAAAGGCAGGGGAACAAAAAACGGAGCATATCAAAATGCTCCGTTTTTGTTTTGCGATATTTGACTTCGCTTGCGGTATTTCAGCTGTTAATTGTATCAACTATTTCTGCAAGTGAAGCTGCAAATTCATCCATGTCATTAAAAATGAGTTATCTTTTTGACTCTTTCCTTGTCGGACTTCTTCATGCGATTTTGATTCCTTCGCGCATAATTGATTCATAAAACGGCGTCCCCGGGTTTACCTCCCGTAACTCAAAGACATCTGCGTCCTTACCTGATATTTCCCTAAGGTCTTCTCCAAATGCAAATATGTCACGGGCTCTGAAGCTCCTGCCTCCGCAGACAATAACGTCAAGATCAGATGAGGCATCAGCATCGCCGCGGGCATAGGAGCCAAATAAGAGAGCATATTCGGCATTGTACCGTGCAAGCAACAATTTAATATAGGATTCTATTTCATTGTATGTCAACATATGATGTCTCACTTCCTTCCAACTAAATAATATCACATCAGCTTGCCGAATGCAACTGACGGACCTTGACCTATAGCAGCCGGTAAGGTGCCTTGCAGCTATGCGCCCGGGAACACCTCGCGGATTATGCTCTAGACTGCCTGCTCGGGCGTGCTGTTGTTTGCAATACCATGGCTCCGGCATAATGCAAAATAGTTAGCAAATATTGTATTGTTCAGCCGAAGGGTGCGGTTTTGCAGGAAGGAGCATGAATCTGCAGCAATTTGGTATTGCCTAAAATCGAGATAAGCAGGGTAGACTGCCATTGGTAGACAGTTTACCTTACTTGTCCATCTATATTCAGATGTGCGAAGCTGTCGGTTGCTTTTCAGGCAAAAAGGCTATATGATAATCGTATGGACAGTTGTCCATGTAAATACGATTGTTGAGGAATACGATATGAATATAGCTCTTATTACCGGAGCCTCCTCTGGTCTTGGTGTAAAATATGCGGATGCAGTGATCCGGAAATATCCGAAGCTGGATGAGGTCTGGCTGGTAGCCAGAAGAAAGGACCGCCTGGAAGCCTATGCGGCAGCACATCCCGAGGTGCGGATCCGCCCTGTGGTTCTGGATCTTTCATCGGATGCTTCCTATCAGGAACTGCAGGAGATGCTCACGGAGCAGAAAGCAGTGATCCGCGTCCTTGTCAATAATGCCGGATATGAGAAGAGCGGCCTCCTTGCGGACATGGATGAGAAGGACATCCTTGCCATGATCGATCTGAATGTAAAGGGCTTTACCATGGTGAACCGCGTATGTCTGCCCTTTATGCGCAAGGGAAGCATCGGCCTTATGACCTGCTCCATCTCGTCCTTCACACCGGTTCCGAATCAGGCTGTCTACTCAGCATCCAAGGTCTATGTGCAGTACTTAAGCCGTGCTTTGCATGAGGAGGTGTGCCAAAAAGGAATCCGTATTCTCATGATGTGCCCCGGCAATATGGATACGGAAATGAATCCCAGGGGGCAGGGCCGCCAGAGCAGCCGCATCAACATGCTGCCCTTCCTGGATATGAATGTGATCACGAAAAAGTCTCTGGAGCTGGCGGAACATGGGAAAGCCGTCTATACTCCGGGCGCTTTCTATAAATTTTACAAGGTCAGCAGTAAGCTCCTGCCCCAGTCGCTGATGACCAGGATCGCCGCCCAGAGCTACAAGTGAGAAGGAACCGCACATGAAAGCTGAACGAAAAGACGCAGACCGTAATTTTACAAAACGTGTGATGGCAGATTTTACCGAAGCACTGTTTGAGCTCCTTCAGGAGAAAAGTCTGGAGAGCATCAGCGCGACGGAACTCTGCAAACGCTGCAGTTATCCCCGGTCTACTTTTTACAATTACTTTGAAGATATCTATGCAGTCATGGAGGATTGCTGGAAGGGGCTTTCCTCTGAAATGGAGCTAGACCGTTTCCGGGAGATCCCGCATGAGGAACGGACAGTCACTCTGTTTACCATGCTCTATACCTATATGGAGCAGCATGAGCAGATGTTTCAGCGGCTGCTGAAGCATAACCCGGCGGGTGGAGCCATGTGCCGCTCGCTGAATACCTACATGCGAAAATCCATCGAGCAGATGATAGGGGAATGCCCTGAGTCAGATAACTATCCTGTTCCGCTTGAGGTCGTGGCCGAGCATTATAGCAATACGATCTGGATGCTGATGGAGCATTGCTTCCTCATGCAGGATCACATGGACCGTGAAAGCGCCCTGCAGTGCCTGACTTATCTGCTGGGAACACTGGAGAAGGAGAATAATCACCGATGATCGTATATTTTTCCGCCACAGGCAACAGCCTTCATGTGGCAAAAAGCATTGCGCTTCCGGGTGAAGAATTCCTCTCCATCACGGAAGCGGAAAAAGAGAAGCGGTATCAGCTGCAGGTAAATGACGGAAGGCTCGGCATTATTTCGCCGACCTATGATTTTACCCTGCCGAACATCGTATCCAGCTATCTGGAGAAACTGGAGCTTTCCTTTGACGAAAAGCCATATCTCTTCTATGTGGGGACTTACGGCACGACCACCGGTGCTGCAGCTGCCACAGCGGATGATCTGCTGAAAAAGAAGAAACTGCGATTTGATGCTCTCTTCGATATCAGGATGCCCGACACCTGGACGCCCATGTATGATCTGTCAGATCCGGAGAAAGTAAAGAAAATCAATGAACATGCGGATCGTGAGATTGAAGAACTGAAGGATCAGCTTGCAAGCCGGGTGACCGGAAAACACATGAGCCTGACAGTGCCGAAATTTGCCGGGAAGATCGGCAGGCAGATCTATGACCATAAGGTCAGCCGGACGGACAATCTCACGCTCACCGATGCCTGCATCGGCTGCGGACTCTGTGCAAAGAAGTGCCCGGTTCAGGCAATCGAAATGCAGGATAAGAAGCCTGCTTGGGTAAAGGAACACTGCGTCATGTGCCTTGGCTGCCTGCATCGGTGTCCGAAGAACGCCATCGAGTGCGGACCGAATACAAGAAAGCACGGGCAGTATCTTCATCCGCAAAGCAGATAAAATCAAATAAAATGTTACATAGCCGGACCGGCGGATTCATTTCCATCGGTCCGGCTATTCTTATACCCAAAAT
>R04__coassemble_1290_pt1 | contig 8160 bp, 7 predicted proteins | sample R04__metabat2_low_PE_008 | metagenome-assembled genome bin R04 | reverse complement strand
CTCCGGAAGATGGCTGCGCAGCTCATGCAGAAGATCTGCACAGGAGCGCTCCGTGCGGGAACGGAAGGAACAGGTCTGCTCCCGAGCGTGCACGCCGGCATCTGTTCGGCCGGAGCCTGCCAGTTCGATCGGCGCGGATAGCATACGGGAGAGGACAGTCTCCAGACGGCTTTGAATGGTATCCGGAGTATTCCCCTGCTTCTGCCAGCCACGGTAATTTGTCCCGTCGTAGGCGAAGGTTAGCTTATAATTCTTCATAATCAGTCCGGTTAGATAATTTAAATATCGCTGTATAATAACATAATTTCCAACAAATTTACAGAGAAAAGTAATTATAATTGCAAGTGACCTGCTGTTGCATATGAACGGGTTAAGTGATAAAATCAGAAAAAATAAATCCGAGGTTAAATATGGTTAATGTTCTTATTCGCGCCGGCTGCTTTGTTTCAATCATTATCGGCGCCATAATTTTGAAAAGGGTAGGCTTTTTCAAGCCGGAGGACTTCCACCTAATCAGCAAAATCGTCATGAAAATTACTCTTCCCGCGGCGATAATCAGCAGCTTTTCCGGCCGTGAGCTTGAGCCGTCAATGCTTCTGTTGCTGGTCTTCGGCTTTTTGATGGGAGCGATGCTGGCTGTTCTTGGCCTGATAATCAACAAAAAAAGGGGACCGGAGGCCCAGTCCTTTGCGGCAATTAATATTGCGGGCTGCAATATAGGCAACTTCGTAATGCCCTTTGCTCAGGGAATTCTGGGTTCCACCGCTGTTATGGCTGTCTGCCTGTTTGACGCCGGAAACTCAGTAATCTGTCTCGGCGGCGCATATGGAATTGCCAACTCCGTTTCAGGAGAGGGAAATGGCTTCTCAATCAAAACAATCTTAAAGCCACTGTTTAGATCAGTTCCATTCATTACGTATTTCGTAATGACAATTCTTTCCTTCGCCCATATTTCTCTGCCCGGCCCTGTAACGACTCTGGCCGGAATAATTGGAAATGCAAGTCCGTTTATGGCAATGCTGATGATAGGCATAGGGTTTAATCTTAGCGGCGAGAAGGAGCAGCTGGGGGAGATTGCCAGATATATCCTTGTCCGGTTTTCCTTTGCAATTTGCCTGGCACTGCTTGCCTGGTTCCTGCTGCCGCTGCCGGTTGAATACAGGCAGGCACTTGTTATAGCCATGCTGGCGCCTGTAGCAAGCGTCGCTCCCTTCTATACTGCAAAAATCGGAGGGGACCATGGAATGTCCAGCGCAATTAATTCGTTTTCAATTTTAACCAGCATAATTTGTATCACCATTGCAATGTCTCTGGTGGTCGGAGTTTAAGGAGAGAAAAACATGAAATTCATTAAAGAAAAAGGACCGGGAATTGCGCTGTGCATAGTCATTGCAGCTGTGGCCACGCTTCTTGCAGGTCTGAGCATTGGCAGCTTTTCCTTTGAGGTAATAGGCGCTCCGGTTTTCGCAATATTAATCGGAATGCTCATTACTCTTATTGTTCCCGGTCTGGCGCCTAATAAAAGCCTTGCCGGTGGAATTAAGTTTACATCAAAAAAGATTCTCCAGTGGGCGGTTATAATTCTCGGCTTTTCGCTGAATCTCGGAACTATTCTCAGCGTGGGTTCAAAAAGCCTGCCGGTTATTGTTTCAACAATAGCAACGTCTTTAATCGTCGCGTATATTATGATGAAGGTGCTAAAGATGGACCCGAAGGTGTCCACTTTGATTGGCGTCGGCTCTTCAATTTGCGGCGGCTCAGCCATTGCGGCCACAGCGCCTGTTATTGACGCGGACGACAAGGAGGTTGCCCAGTCAATTTCGGTAATCTTCCTGTTTAACGTTCTGGCGGCGCTGATTTTCCCAACCTTTGGCCATGCAATAGGCTTTGGCAGTGAAGGCTTTGCCATATTTGCCGGCACGGCTGTTAATGATACTTCCTCTGTTACCGCCGCGGCCTCCACAGCCGAGAGCATATATGGCGTTGAGGGAATTCTTTCCGCAGCCGTCACCGTAAAGCTTACAAGAACTCTTGCCATTATACCCATCACTCTTGTGCTTGCTCTTTACAGAACGAGAAAGGCCAAAAAGGCCGGGGGAGAAGGCGGATCCTATTCTCTCAAGAGCATTTTCCCGTTCTTTATTCTGTTCTTCATCGCCGCTTCGGTTATTACGACGATAGTCGGCATCCTTCCGGAGTCGGGCTTCACGGTGTTTTATCTTGGCAGCTTCGTCAAGGCCATGAAGTGGCTGGCAAAGTTCTTCATTGCCATGGCAATGTGCGCAATTGGACTTAACACCAACATTGTTGAACTTATTAAAAAAGGCGGCAAGCCAATCCTTATGGGCTTTACCTGCTGGGTATGCATAACTGCTGTATCTATACTTGTCCAGCTTGCAACGGGAATCTTTTATACGAGCATTTGAAGTTAGTTAGGAGTTAGGAATTAAATTCAATTAGGAATTAGGAAGTAGGAATTAGGAAGTAAAACGTGCAACGCGAAACGTGAAACGGCCACTTTATCCTTTATCCTCTATCCTATATCCTCGGCTTCTTCACTAACCCCTAACCACTAATCCCTAACCACCAATAAAAAAACCGCCTTTCGGCGGTTTTTTTATTTCCATGAGAAGGTCGCAAGACCGTAGATATATACGAACAATATCGCGGCTGGGACGAAGTATCTGAATATTGGCTTCATCCACTGTTTAACCTTCATGCCGTGGCCGCTGTTGGCTTCGAGCACAAAGTTGTCCCAGCCCCAGCCAAACTTATTGCAGCAAAACAGTGCAAAGAAGAATGAACCGAGAGGAAGCACGTTTGTTGAAACAATGAAGTCCCAGAAGTCCATCCAGCCTGTGCCCTCGCTGAAGGGCTGGAAGGTGAACACGGAAAAGCCGAGAGCTGTTGTCAAAGCGACAATGCAAATTCCAATTCCGCAAATAATGCTTCCCTTGGGACGGCTCCAGCCGGTAAGATCACGGACCATGGCAAGAATGTTTTCGCAAACAGCGAGTACTGTGGACATCGCTGCGAAGACCATGAACAGGAAGAACAGAGAGCCCCACAATCTGCCTGCGGACATGTTTTTGAACACAGTGGCCATGGTGTCAAACAGAAGTCCGGGACCCGCGCCAACCTCAAGGTCATATGTGTAGCAGGCCGGGAAAATGATAATGCCCGCCATTACGGCAACAAACGTATCAAGAAGTATAATTCTTGATGACTCGCCCATAAGGGAATGCTCTTTATCTATATAGCTGCCGAATATGGCCATTGAGCCCATGCCGAGAGAAAGGGTGAAGAAGGCCTGATTCATTGCGCTGACGACTGTTGAGCCGGTAATCTTTGAAAAATCAGGAACCAGATAGAACTTAAGTCCTTCGCCTGCGCCCGAAAGAGTAAGGCTGTTAACAGCAAGCACTACCATAATCACCAGCAGCGCTGTCATCATATATTTTGTTACCGCCTCCAGGCCGCCCTGAAGCTTAAAGCTAAGTACGAAAAAGGCAATCAGCAAAGTAACAACAAGATATATAACGTTGATTTTCGGGTTGGAAATCATCGCTGCAAAGCCGAGGTCCTGGTAGCTTCCAACAACGAAGCTGACGAAGTAATAAATCATCCAGCCGCAAACAACGGTATAGAAGGCCATCAGCGCTACATTGCCCACCAGATAAATCCAGCCGGGGATTGTCCAACCCGCTTTGTCACCCTTGAGCTTTTTAAACATAAAGACTGGACTGGTCTGAGCTGCGCGGCCAACGGAAAATTCCATTGTCATAACAGGGAGACCAAGCAGAATTAAGAATATCGCGTATATCAGCAAAAAGCCGCCGCCACCGTTTTGGCCGCACATCCACGGAAAGCGCCAAACGTTTCCGCAGCCGATTGCACAGCCGGCTGACAGCATTATAAATCCCAGCCGGCTTTTTAAATGTTCCCGATTTTTCATGATTTCTCTCCTTTAAAAAGTTGAAATTAGTATATCATGATTATATTCAACCGGTCAAGCAAAAGACAGCAACGAAATAAAGCAGCAGTCAAAAAAATCAGGCGTTAAGCCTGATTTTTTTAAAAGCCCTGGCGGATTGTGTATTTATCTGCCAGATATAATATTCCCGCGGCCGATGGGCCTGAAAGTGTTGGCAACAGAAGCTGATTGTCAAGTTCCAGCAGCACGCCGGAAAGGGAAGAGCCGTCGCTATATAGCAGGACAGCACCACCTGAGGACAGTCTCACATTTTTCAGCACAGCGCCTTCCGGAATTCCTTCGTCATCTAAAGGACTATACTCCGCAAGGCCGTATTGCTTTGTTATGTTGCTGTAAGAATATAAGCACCATTGCGACACGCTGTAGCCATCGTCGCCATTTACATATTTAACGGCGAGGATTTCATCAAATCCGTCTGAGTCAATATCTGCAAAAGAAAACATTACCGGCTCATCCGCACTGCCCGCCAGCTCAGGGAACAAAAGCTTTGCGCCTGAGGAGAGCTCGACACACCAGGATACATTCTCCGCATTCGGCTCTGAGCGGAGGACTCTTTCCCGGCAGCCGGCGTTATAAATACCCAGCTCATTAAGGCTGCCTGAATATCCTGAGGTGAGCTTTAAATATTCAGCAATGGTGCTGTCCGTGTCATTGCTTTCGCAGAGATTGTCTGACACCGTATATTCATTAACATTCCCGTTCCTGAAGGTAACTGTGCTAAGCAGCATATCACCGCTGAATATATTAATTCCCACAGCTGAAGGGAAGGAGGGGAGAGTTGCCCGTTCAAGCCCAAAGCAGGCTGCAAAGGAATAATCTCCGATTGCTTTTACTGTGTTTGGAATTTCAACTGCGGTGATGCCGGTCATTTCAAAGGCCGCGTCTCCGATTTGCTCAAGCTTTGCATTAAACTCAACGCTCTGCAGTGAGGTGCAGTTTTCAAAGGCGGCTTCACCGATTGAAGTTACTTTTTCCGGGATTGTATACTCCTCGTCTGTTTTGCCGGAGGGATAACGGATTAATGTCTTTTTGTCCTTGGAAAACAATACTCCGTCGATGGATGAATATCTGCTGTTGCCCTTTACAACATTAATATTAACAACCCCGGGATATTGACCGGTTCCGAAAATCCCATATTGAGTAAGAGAGGTCACTGTGGAGGGAATATTAAGCGTCCGCAGATTTTCGCAGCAATAAAAAGCATGATCGTCAATGCTCATAACGTCCTCGGCAATAGTGTAAGCAGTCCCTGCATGGCGTGAGGGATATTTAATTACCTCCGTTTCGCCGATGCTATATAGCACACCGTCTATTGACCGGTAAACAAGATTACCTGAGGAGGTATAGATATTCTCCATACTCTGGCAGTCAAGCGCGTTCTCAGCAATTGTGTTTACAGTTGAAGACAGCTGGAGGTTGCGAATATAACCACCATCATCCATCAAAAACGCGTTTGCTCCGATTTCCTTAATCCCCTCGGAAATGATAGCATTTTCAATTTCAAGCCCTGACCAGGGAGCCTTATCTGACGCTGAATAATCACGCAAAGCCTCCTGCCCGGTAATGGTTAAGGTTTTGCTGTCTGACTCATATATCCAGCCGTCGCCGGAGGTGTCAACAGCCGCAAAACCGGGAGGGGTAACTGCTAAAATGAGTGCGATTAAGTAGAGCAGCGCGCCCGCTGCCCTGATGCATTTAGATTTCATCTCTTTTGCCTCGGATGACATAACATATTATAGTGATGATAATTATATTTACAGAATACTCTAAAAATCAATATCATTATTTGTCTTATTTGAAATATCTTTTGCAATAATTTCATGAGCGTCCTGCACATAAAAAATTAATAATTTCTTCAGTCATAATTAAGCGTAATATATTAAATTATATATGTATAAATTTAGCTTTTAGATTAAATAAAGCTTTTTAATAAGGAGAATGAAAAATGGCAACAACAAAACCATGCACAAACTGTCCCTCCTCCTGCTCGATTTATCCTGACGCCTGCGAGGAATGCAAGGAATATAAGGAAGAGCTGCTTGATGCTTTGTATTGGGTTGAAAATCGTGATGAATACTATGACGGCTTCGAAATAGTCAGTCCTAATGCTCAGGCAAACACCGGTACCGTGCTTTGCCCCAGCTGCGGAGCTCCTGTTTCCGCAACAGCTAAATTCTGTGAATACTGTGGAACACAGCTTTCCGCCGAAGCCGAAAAAATCCAGGTTCACAGCGCGGCCGAAATTCCCGACCCGATACTTTCCGCCCAGGATCTTATTTATGACCGCAGAGAAATAGTAAAGAGCTACAGCAAGTCCTCCGGCCTTTTAGGCTCGCTTAAGAACATTTTCGGCAGCAGCACTGACAGTCTCGACCTGGGAGACAAGATGACCGTTGCTGAAATCGAAAACATGGCCAACAAATATGGCGTCACCGTCAGCTCATATCTTGCCGGGCTTGATGACGGGCTTTATAAATCCTACTATCAAAACTATGGCTGCAGCACTGACGAAGCAAGACCCGCCTCAATTGTTCCAATGCTTATTGGCGCGGCCGCAGCGGGCTCTGCTGTAAAGAGAAGGGGCAGAAAGATGCCCAGGAGAAGACCTGAGGGACGCAGACCTGTTGCAGTTGGCGGACCGGTTCATGATGTTCCCGGCGCAAGGCCGGAGCAGCACAAGCCCCAGATGCAGACACCAAATCATAATGTTCAGCAGCCTAAGCCACAGATGCAGCAGCATAATCAGCAAAAGCCATCCGTCGGTGCGACAGCACATGGCTCAGCAGGCTTTTCAACTCAGCAGCATGGGATGGGAAGAGAAGACAACAGACCGCAGCAGAGCAACAATCGTCCACAGCAGAATAGCACAAGACCGCAGCAGAGCAGCAATCGTCCACAGCAGAATAATGCAAGACCCCAGCAGACAAGTAACCGTCCCCAGCAGGGCAATAATAACCGTCCAAATCAAGGCGGCAGACCCGGAGGACAGCAGGGCTCCGGCCGTGGTGGAAGAGGCCGATAAAAAGCTTAAAAAATTATTGACATTTTCGCAACAGCGTGTATAATCACTAATGTATAAGTGGAACCTGAGTTACTCCTAACGGACTCAGATATATGGCTTTACAGTCTGAGACTGTTAGCGATAAAACCAAGCCACTACAAAAGAGAGGAAATACCATGTACGAAGACAAGACCTTAGTTTGCAAAGAGTGCGGCAAAGAATTCGTTTTCACAGCAGGCGAGCAGGAGTTCTATGCAGAGCGCGGCTTCCAGAATGAGCCTCAGCGCTGCAAGGCATGCCGTGATGCAAGAAAGAATGCAGCACGCGGCCCCAGAGAGTTCTTTACGGCAACATGCGCAGCATGTGGTGGAGAGGCAAAGGTTCCGTTCGAGCCCAAATCCGATCGTCCCGTATACTGCAGCGAGTGCTTCGCAAAGATGAGGGAGCAGGCCTAATTTAATTTAACCTGCAATTGATGGGACGCGCAGTGTTCTGCACGTCCCATAATTATACTTTATATATTCATTTCACATGAAAGGACTTTAATAAAATGGAAGAAGAAGTTTTCACAATTTCAAGAGACACTCTTATATCCGATATAGTCTATAATTGCCCTGATGCGATGCCCGCGTTCCAGGCAATCGGAATGCACTGCATGGGCTGCGCCATGGCCAGCGGAGAAACAGTTGAGCAGGCCTGCGCCGCTCACGGTGTTGACCCGGACGAATTCCTCGACAGTCTCGAGAAGTTCCTTGCAACCCTTTAATTTACAAGCTTAATAATTAAACAGGCCTGCCGGAAACGGCAGGCTATATTTAAAATATGACTAAACGACTTGAAGCTATATTATCATATATATCCGGCGACGGGGGAGTAATAGACGTAGGAACCGACCACGGCTATATTCCCGTTGAACTGGCTCTTAACGGATATAAGGGGAAAATAATCGCCTCCGATATTAATCCAGGTCCACTTGGCGCTGCAAAGCGTACCGCGGCGGAAAACGGGGTTTCAGACAGGATTGAATTCCTCCTTTCCGACGGGCTTGTTGGATGTGCGCCCGGCAGCGTTGAAAACATAATAATCGCCGGCATGGGGGGAGACCAGATATCCCAAATTCTTGACCGTGCCGAATGGACAATGAACAGCGGCGTCAATCTTATTC
>R04__coassemble_1208_pt1 | contig 8449 bp, 6 predicted proteins | sample R04__metabat2_low_PE_008 | metagenome-assembled genome bin R04 | reverse complement strand
CAAAGGTTAACGCTCTTCTTCAGTAATAGCTCAATAAATTATCAGCCCGTGCCTTAATGGCACGGGCTGAATTATTTTATTATTATTTATGAAATGCTCATGGTTCCGGAGGCTGTTGCAAGAACAGTTCCGCTGGAGTGGTTATATATTGAGCATGTAACGTCAACAGGCGTTGTCAGGCTTGCCGCGGGGTACGCGCAGTGTACTGTTATGGACTGGCCGTTTGAAACCGGTGTTACAGTTGTTCCCAGTATTGAGTAATCCATAATTGCGCCTTCGGCGTTAAGCTTTGTTCCGCTTTGTGACGCGGTCTCTCTTACTGCCTCCCAGAAGGCGGTGTCGGTGGAGTTGTTGTTGGTGAATATATAGTCAACAATAATAACAGCCTGGCCGGTTGCGTCAGTGTCGGTGGTAATCTGCTTGAGCTCAACCTTATAGCCGTTTGCCTCGCAAACCACCTCAGTGGCCTGCTCCGTTTCGGCCGCCGCCTGTGTCTCTGTCCCGGTGCCGCCTACATATACCAGGTCAGCATTGCCGGACTGGGTGGACTGTGTCTGCTCGCCGCCGCCAACATAAACAAGATCAGCGCTGCTCTGCTGAGCCGCCGCCGGTGTTGCCTGAGCCGAAGTGTCTACCCATACCATTTCGCCGCTTTCGGTTTTTGCTGAATCCGAGGAATACATAACAACCGGAGTTGCCTCAACGGCGTTTTCTATCGTGTTGGACTGTGTCTCGGCCTGAGTGTCTGACTTGCTGTCGCTGCCGCAGGCGCAAAGAACAAATACCATTGAAAGTGCAAGGACCAGAGCTAAAACTTTTTTCATTAATCAAAATCTCCCATAAATAAAATCTGCGTACAACCCGCAGGCACGTTTCTTATCCGTACACTTGGTTATACGCAGGTTCGATATAAATGTTACACCAAAAATGTGTTAATTCTGTGAACTCTGTGAAGAAATATTTGAATATGCCATGTCATAGAAGACCTCCTGGGAGTTAACGGGAGGCTCGTTAATATATCTGTCGCGGTAAATCCCCTTCTCGTCCTGCTCCTTGCCCTTCTCGTCGTCAATGAGCATGGTGTTGAACATGTTTTCAATCCGGGCCTTAATATCCCCGTCATATATGGGAACGGCGACCTCAACCCGCTTGACGGTGTTGCGTGTCATGAAGTCGGCGGAGCCTATGTATATTTTGCGCTCCTCCCCGGTTCCAAAGATATAAATTCTGGAATGCTCCAGGAAGCGGCCCACAATGGAAATCACTCTCAGATTTTCCGTGTACCCCGGCACCTTCGGCTTCAGGCAGCATATGCCCCGGACGATCAGGTCAATCTTAACTCCCGCGTTGCTTGCCTCAATAATTTTTTCAATAATAACCTTGTCGGTAAGGGAGTTGATTTTAATTCCAACATATGCCTCCTTCCCGGCTTTTGCCGCTTCAATCTGCTCGTCAAACAGCTCGCAGATCCTGTTCTGGAAGCACAGCGGAGCAACCAGCAGGCAGCCCGGGTCAGTCACTGTTTCGCCCTTCTGGAGCGCGTCAAACACCCCCGCCGCCGCAGAGCCGATGCGCTGGTCGGCAGTCATGAGGCAAAGGTCAGTATAAAGTCTGGCGGTTTTCTCGTTATAGTTGCCGGTTCCAATCTGTGAGATATATTCAGTCTCCCCGGTCTCAGTAACACGTGTAATCAAACACAGCTTGGAGTGGACCTTGTAGTCCGCAAGACCGTAGCTGATCCGGCAGCCCGCCTCCTCAAGGCGCTTTGACATTTCAATGTTATTGGCCTCGTCAAAGCGAGCCCTCAGCTCAAGAACAGCCGTAACCTCCTTGCCGTTTTCCGCCGCCTCAACAAGAGCGTCAATAATCTTGCTCCGCTCGGCAACCCGGTAAAGAGTCATTTTTATGGAAACAACGCTGTCATCATCGGCCGCCTCTTCCAGCAGCTTAATAAATGGACGCATGCTTTCAAAGGGATATGACAGCAAAAGGTCCTTCTCCTTAATCTGGGAAATCATTGACCTTCTCAAATCAATTCCAGCCGCGTTGCGAGGGCTGCGCTTTTTATAGAACAGCTCCTCCTTCCCGTCAAGGTAACGCTGAAGGTCAAATACAAATGAAAGGTCAAGGGGCGTCTGAACATCAATAAAGTGGTCTGTCCCCAGCTCCAGCAGGCCTGCGATTTCCTTTTTCGCCGCGTCATTTATCTTTCGGCTCAGCTCCACCCTTACAGGCTCCAGCCTGCTGCGCTTTTTAATCAGGTGCTCCATAACATCCCGGTAATCCAGATCCTCGTCATATACGTCCGGAATATCTATGTCCGCGTTCCTTGTAACACGCATAATCGCCTTCTCCCGGACCACATAGTTGGGATATAGCTTTGCAATGAAATGCAGAATAAGCTCCTCAGACAGCATAAAGGTGCCCGGCCGTGTGGGAATGGCGATAAGCCTTTTGAAAACCGTGTTTTTGCATGGGACAATACCTATTCTTGTGTTGCCCTTTTTTGAGGCCAGCAGCACCATTGCATATAGCTGCTTGTTAACAAGGAATGGAATCGGCGTCTGGCTCCCGGTAATCATCGGCGAAAGGAAGGGCGCGATATGCACGTCGAAATACTGCTCCAGGAGCTTGCCCTCCTCGTTGGAAAGCCTGTTGAAGTTGATTATTCTAACTCCCTTTGGCTCCAGCTCACCCATCAGCTGCTCATATGTGCCGGCTCTTTTTTTCTCCAGCTCCTTTGTGCGCTTTAATATGGCCGATACCTGGGCCTTGCTGCTCATGCCGGTTTTGTTGTCAATAATCTTTTCCTTGCTGTGCATCTGGGTCATGAGCGTTCCAACCCGGACCATATAAAACTCATCCAGATTTGTCTGATAAATAGACGCGAAGGAAAGTCTCTCCGCCAGCGGAACCCTTGGATTGGCCGCCTCATTGAGCACGCGCTCATTAAATGAAAGCCAGGAAAGCTCCCTGTTTGTGTAGCAAACGGGAACCTGCTCCTTCTTTTCCTTTTCCTTCTTTTCCTTTTTCTCTTTTTTATTCTTCTTTTGCTTTGCGTCCTTCGGACTGCGGCCTTCGGACTCTTTCTCGTTCTTCTCTACGGCCTTCGGCCTACGGCCTACGGCCTCTTTCTTGTCCTTCTCTACGGCCTTCGGCCTACGGCCTACGGCCTCTTTCTCGTTCTTCTCTACGGCCTTCGGCCTACGGCCTACGGCCTTCTCCTCGTCCTTCTCTACGGCCTTCTTTCCGGCCTCAGCCTTTACCTTCTTGGTTTTCTTTTCCTTAACGGGCTTTTCTTCCTCGGCCTGAGGCGCCTCAACGGGCGTGTTAATTTCTGTTTTACTCATAGCATCTCCGGCTTCCTTATCGCTTTTCTTCAGCCCCAGCCATTGCAGCATACGGCTGAAAAGATTTTTTATGCTGTTTTTATTCTCTGTATTGTTCATAATATCCATTGAATACAAAATGAATTTGTTATATAATATATCAGCTTGTTTAAAAATGCAAAAATATTTTATGAAAGGAAAACGATAATATGCTTAGAATCGGAATGCTAACCAGCGGCGGCGACTGCCAGGCCCTCAACGCAACCATGCGCGGCGTTGTCAAGGGACTTTCCCACAATATTAAGGACCTGGAGGTATATGGCTTCGAGGATGGTTACAAGGGCCTTATTTATGGTGAATACCGTCTCCTCACCTCCTCTGACTTCTCCGGTATTTTAACCAAGGGCGGAACAATTCTCGGCACCTCCCGCCAGCCCTTCAAGATGATGCGTGTGCCTGATGAAAACGGGCTTGACAAGGTGGAGGCCATGAAGCAGACCTACTATAAGCTCCGCCTTAACTGCCTGGTTATTCTCGGCGGCAACGGAACCCAGAAGACTGCCAACCTCCTTCGTGAGGAGGGGCTGAATATAATCCACCTCCCCAAGACCATCGATAATGACATTTTTGGCACGGATGTAACCTTCGGCTTCCAGAGCGCCATAGACATTGCCACCAGCGCCATAGACTGCGTCCACACGACGGCCGCGTCACACAACCGTGTTTTCATTGTTGAAATTATGGGCCACAAGGTGGGCTGGCTTACGCTGTATGCCGGAATTGCCGGTGGCGCTGACATTATTCTCATCCCCGAAATCCCATATGACATAGACAAGGTTGTTGATGCAATCCGTGCCCGCACCGTCAACGGCAAGGGCTTCACGATTCTCGCCGTTGCCGAAGGCGCGATCTCCAAGGAAGACGCGCAAATGTCCAAGAAGGACCTTAAGAAAAAGGCCGAGCAGCATGTTTATCCTTCCGTTTCATACGAAATCGCCGCCAGGATCGAAGAGGCTCTTGGCACTGAGGTCAGAGTTACCGTTCCCGGCCACACCCAGCGCGGCGGCTCTCCTGACCCATATGACAGAGTTCTTTGCACCCGCCTCGGCTCCGCGGCCGCCCAGGCGATTATGGACGGAGACTATGGCAACATGATCGGCATGGTCAACGGCAACCCGAAGAGAATTCCCCTTGCCGAATGCGCCGGCAAGCTGAAGCTTGTCGACCCGGAGTGCGATACGATAAAGGATGCCAAGCGCATCGGCCTAAGCTTTGGTGATTGATTTAGAATGGAGTAAAAAAACAAGAGTGGAAATTTTCCGCTCTTGTTTTTTTAGGCCTCCAACCCTGGGAAGGTGACTAGCAGGGCGTTGTACATACCTGTTGTCCAGGTTTGCCAGTCGTGGCCGGCGTTGCTTATGGTCGTCAGCCAGGCGTTTGTATTTGTGGTGAGCCGTGCTGTGTTTTTAACTATTGTATTGTAGCCATACTGTGTGTTGTTCAGCTGCCCGTCATATGCTCCCGCGGCCATGAAGAAGCAGTTTATCGAATAGTCCTTCATGCCTGAGATGTTAATAAGCGAGCTTGCCTCTGTGGCGTCCGCTGAGCCTGACATGCAAATGAAGTTGGAAAACACTGCCAGGTCTCTTTCCAACCCGCTGTTCATTGCGTAAAGGCAGCCGTTGGAGTTTCCGCCTATGCCAAAGTGATCACGGGCCGCAATCAGGTCCTCGTCTGAGCTGCCGGCGGCGTATGTGCTGTAGTTTTCGGCGATATACGGTAGCACCTCCTCCCGGAGCTCACGGGCGAACTGTGGAAATTCGCAGTCCTGGAACCACTCCCCGTCAAACACCAGTGAGGTTACTGAAACAATAATCATCGGCTTGCACAGGCGCTGCATAATCATGTTGTCATATAGATTAACCAGCTTAACATACTCTCCGTTAATCTCCCACTCCTGAGTCATCCAATCCTCACATGCCCCTCCGCCGCCGTGGATCATAACAAGAACATCATACTGCTTCTCCTCGGAGTAGCCATATGGCAGATATATCATCATATCCTTGTCTGTTAACACATCAGGGTGCTCATAATAGTCCGGGACGAAGTAGGAAACCGTCTCCACCGTTCCCTGCTGCGGGCATTCGCTCAGCAGCCCCGCGGGGACTGTGGATGAGGCGAAGGAAAGCTTCTTTCCGCATGAGCATTTGTTTGCGGTGTAGGTGTGATACAGCTGCAGGCCGCATGTGTCGCACACGGCAGTGTCGGCGTTGTGGGAGGGATGGGTGCATTTAGTTCCGCAGACAACGCAATACCCGTTTTCCCACATAAGATGGGGGCAAACATAGCTGCAAACCCGGCAAACTCCATCGTCAAAATGTGGATGGGCGCATACACTGCCGCAAAACTGGCAGACACCGTCAATCCAGTAATGCTGGCATGGAGTAGCCGAGGGAGCGGGAGCAGAGCCTGCTCTGTCGGAGCTGCAGGAGGTAACAGCGACGGCAATAACACCCACGCACAGGATGATTAAAACAATCTGTACGAGGAAAAACAATATAACTGTTTTTTTATTGCTTTGCTTCACGTACCGCTCCTTTAGCCGTAATACTCCGGGAAGGCTTCATGCATGTCCGCCTTGGTAACATCTGTTATGTCCTTAAGGCCATATAGCCAGATGGACATTCTTTCTTCAGTAAAGTCATTGCGCAGCGCCTTGGTGTTGTTCACCCAGCGGTTATAGCTGTAATTAAAGCGCTCACACTCCTTTTGAATATCGTGCTCGGAGTGATATTCAAGCAGCTCGTCAAGAATGTCAAGCATAAGCGAGCTGCCAAAGCCCTTTGAATACATATCCGCGCAGGCGTTGAACAGGATTTGCTTGAAATTGCTGTTGGAAAGCAGTCTCTGGCAGGCCTCCCCCAGCTGATATGAACCCAGGGCAACGTCCCAGTCCGGATAAGGTCCGGTTACGGAATAGTCAAAATCATAGGCGACAATTTGCCACTTGGCGTCAGGACTGAGCTTAACATATCTGATGTTGCCATTGATGTCCTGATTGTTAAAGAAGGCTTGAACAGCCAGCCACTTGGCCACAGACTCCAGGTCGAGCACGCTTTCCACATATGAATAATAATTCGAATTGGTCATGCTGTGGTTTGCAATATAGTCGAAAAGCTCCGCCAGCTCCCCGGAATTTACAATTGCTCTGTCCATGGTAATTTCATCAGTGTCAGCGCCGGTGTGCCGGGCGAAATAATCCTCGGAGTAATCCTCCCGCCAGGCGTAAATGCCATAGTACTCCCCGTTAATATAGAGAATTGAGTACCGTGTGGCCTGGGGATAAAGCTCCGGTGCGCAGATTTCCATCGCCTCCGAGGCAAGGGTGTCACGCAGGGTATATAAATCATATGCCGCTCCGCCTCGCAGCAGAAGCGAGCTGAAGGTGGTGTTGGTTTCGTCTCCGAACAGGTCATACTCAACGTCTCCGCCATAGCGGGAGGAGAACTTGAGCTGGAAGCTCTTTTTGTCATATGTGACTCTTGAGTTTGCGCCGTGCAGTTCAATGCTGCAGAGTGCCTGAAAGCCCTCGCCGGAATCGTCAAAGAAGGCCACATCGCCGTCACAGCTGGCGTTCTCAATCCGGTCGGCATAGAAGACTCCAGTTTCGCTTTTGAACATTTCCTTCGGGTCGCAGACCAGACTTGTCACCGGCAGGTCGTCATATTCGTTAATGATATAGCTGAAGGTGGCCGTTTTACTTATCATCTTGCCCTCTTCAACACATGCGGCCCTGATAACCGAAGTCTCCTCCAGCTCAAAGGGCTCAGTATAAACCTCGCTGCCCACCGTGGGGACACTGCCGTCGGTGGTATAGTAAATCGTCCCCTCACCGGTCAGCGCCACCGTGACGGAAGCCACGTCGTTATATACCCCGGGAGCCGCGTCGGCCACCGGTTCATCGGAGATTTTGTGATATCCGTTAATATTGTCCGCTCCCGGAGTGGGCTTTGCAAAATAGAAGTAGCCCTCTTCCCCGTCCATTCTGCCTCTGCTGCCATAGGTGGGAAGGTTCTTCAGCTTAAGGGAATCGCTTAGCGTCCCGTCAGCCAGGGTTAAATACAGCTTCTCCCCCGGTGAGATTGAAAAATCAGCGTGGTACTCCCCGTCCTTTGAAAGCTCCGGTTTTTTTGAGCAGTAGATTACAATAAGCTCTCCCCCGTCGAGAGTAACCTCCGGCAGGTTATATTTCCCCAGGTCGTCCTTGTCGTCTGAAAGATAATATTCAGAAAGGTCAACCGGTTCATCGGAAAGGTTTTTAATCTCCACCCAGTCATAATACTCCCCGTCTGAGGCCGCGTAGAAGTTATTATATGAAACGGCTTCGTTAATAACCAGGTCGCCGTGTGTGTCCGCCTCTGACTCGTCGGTTACCGTGCCTTCAATTTGAAGCTGCTCTCCCTCCTGCTCCGAATTATCGGTCATGCCGGGTGTCGGCGAAGCAAACAGCTCCGTGTCCAATATCTCCTGAGCGCCGCAGCCGGCAAGCATCAGGCAGGCAAGCAATAATGAAATTATTGGTATCGCTCTTTTTTTAATCATGTCTGTTTATATATATCAAAATAATCGCTCCCGCAAATGAAAGGGCGCAGTAAATCGCAATAAGCCAAAGTGTCATTGAACCGGAAATGAAGCCCATAAACGGGTTGCGGATGTTAAGAATAAGCAGCGTCCAGATAACGAGTGACAGGACAATAATCCCGTGAGGAAGAATATTTTTTATTATGTTTAGAATATTCTTCATTCCTCTTCAATCTCCTTAACAAGAATAATGTCCGGAAGCTTTCTCTCCTGGCTTCTGTCTGAAACGATCTCCCCGTCAAAGGCCATGACGCTTGAGCCGCCTCCGTCAAGATTATACGCCTGAGCGCAGCCCAGAGACTCGAATATGGACGCGAACTCTTCAATGGTTGCGCCGGGAGCCCCGTCAACACGCCCGTCCACAACGACAAGGCAGTAGTGCCCCGGTTCATAGTATCCAATGCCCGTGCGTGGGTTTCTGTTGGCCATAACGTCATATATTTCGTCCCGCAGGTTTTCATATTGAACGCCGTTTTCGT
>R04__coassemble_702_pt1 | contig 11588 bp, 8 predicted proteins | sample R04__metabat2_low_PE_008 | metagenome-assembled genome bin R04 | reverse complement strand
TCTTGAGCTCAACCCGGACAGCGCCCCTGTTAAGGCCATGCAGGCCTCATATGATAGCGACCCGGAAAAGGCGAAGGATATCGCGGGCATTCTCACCACCCTGGCAAAAATGATGGCCGGCGTTGAGGTTGAGGATCCGGCTGAATTCACAAGGCAGGTAAGCAACCTGTTCTGATTATTTCTTATCACTAAGGGGCACCGATGAAAGACAAACTGGGAATTTATATTCACGTTCCGTTTTGCGCCAGCAAGTGCAAGTACTGCGACTTTTACTCTCTTGCCGGCTGCGACGATTTGATGGACGAATATCACGACGCGCTCCTTACACACATTGAAGAGTCAGAGCCCGCAATAAAAAACTATGAGGTGGACAGCATTTACTTCGGCGGCGGCACCCCCAGCTACTATGGGGCCAACCGGATTGCCGACGTGCTTGACGCCCTGAAGCTAATCGGCAACGTGCGCACCGACTCTGAAATTACCGTTGAATGCAACCCTGACAGCATTAACCCCAAGCAGCTGGGAATTATGAAAAGCGTGGGGGTCAACAGACTGTCTATAGGCGTCCAGGCCAGCGACGACAATCTCCTTAAGATGATCGGCCGCCGGCACACCTGGGCCCAGGCCGTCAGAGCAATTCAGGAGGCCCGGGACGAGGGCTTTGACAACATCAGCATTGACCTGATGTATGGTCTGCCCACCCAGTCAAAGTCCGACTGGGCCGAGACCCTTTCAAAGGCCATCGCTCTCCACCCGGAGCACATCTCCTGCTACGCCCTTACCCTTGAGGAGGGAACGCCCCTATATGAGGATTACTACGGTTCGCCGGCCCTGCCGGATGAGGATGAGCAGGCGGACATGTATTTTTACGCCTCCCAGGTGCTGCAGCGCTACGGATATATGCAATATGAGGTTTCAAACTTCGCGGCTCCCGGCTTTATGTCCCGCCACAACAACAAATACTGGCAGCTGGATGACTATATGGGCTTCGGTCCCGGGGCCCACTCCTGCATAGGCCGGCTGAGATACAGCTACATTAAGGATCTGCGGGGTTACATTGAGCGCATCGGCTCCGGGGACAGTCTGCTTGATGAATATGAGGAAATCGGCGGGCTGGAAAGAGCCGTTGAGTATATAATGCTGGGCATGCGCACCGCCCACGGAATTTCCCGGGAGGACTACAGGCGCCTTTGCCAGTCCGACTGGAGGCCCATTGAAAAAACCCTTATGGCCTTTGCCGAAAAGGGCTGGGCCGAAAAGACGGGCCAGCGCTGGCACTTTACCATTTCCGGCTACCTGGTTTCAAACCAGCTTATCAGCATCCTCCTTGAGGTGCAGGCCGGAGAGAGAATTGACAACACACCGTGGTTAAGCGACATTTATGCCGCTGAAGAGAAAACAGAAATGCCGCAGAGCGAGGAAGAGCTTTTCCGCAGCATGTATGCGGAGGCGGGGGGAAAATGAGCAACGATTTTGATTTTAATTTTGATGATATCTTAAATGAATTTGACGCTGACGCGTCAAATTCAGTCCGCAGTGATGAATACGAAGAAGACGAGTATGAATCCGTAGAAATACCTTCACCGCGCACGGGGGCGCGGGTGTCCGGTGGACACCTCTGCGAAGCAGAAGCGCTGACCGAGTCGTCGGACGAGACGGTGGCAGCGCAAAGCGCTGACGAAAGAGGACCCCGTTACGATGCGGAAATTCAGCCGGATGACGACGAAGAATACGAAGAAGATTACGAGGACGAGGAAGACGAGGAGCCGGTGCCGGTAAAGCAGAAGGCACCGAAAAAAGCTCCGAAGAAGGCGAAGAAGGCTAAAAAGGCCAAGAAGTCCGCAGAGGAGTACGAAGAGGAAGCGCGCATGAAGGAACTCATCCGCGCTGAGCGGAAGAACAACCACGAGTCCACCGGCGGAATTGTCGGGGCAATAGTGGCTCTGGTTTTAATTCTCGGTCTTGCCGGCGGAGCCGTTTTCGCCGCGATTCATATTTCCAACAGTGACAAAATCCTTCCCCACGTCACAGCGGGAGAGGTTGACCTGGGGGGAATGACCGTGGCTGAGGCCGAATCGGCCCTGACAAGCGCCGGCTGGGACCAGAGAGCCGAAACTCCCCTCACCGTCAAGACAATCGGCGACATAACCTTCACCGTTGACCCGGTTGAGTCCGGAGCCATCGCCGCCAAGAGCGACGTTGTGGACGCGGCATATAAATACGGCCACGACAGCAATATATTCAAAAACCTGCTGACCTACATAAAAAACATTGCCACTCCCGTTGACGTCAACTCCGATGACAGCGACATAAATTCCGAATATCTCGACGGCGTAATCTCAACCGCCGAGGCGGATATTGACGAATATATGGGCACCGAGACATATACTCTTGACGAGGAGAACTCATGCATAACCCTGAAAAAGGGCGTTGGTGAGATATATCTCGACACGGCGGGACTGAAGTCCGCCATTGTTCAGGCCATCAGAAACGGGGAGACGGAGCTGGAATTCACTGACCTTTCCGCTCAGCCCACCATGCCTGACTTCAACGCCATACACACCGAGCTTAAGCGAGACCCGGTTGACGCGTACTTCTCTGACGACGGCCGCTTTGAGGTAACTGACGAGATCGTTGGCTGCGACTTTGACGTGGCCACGGCCCAGAGCCTTTGGAACGAGGCGGCGGCAGGCGCGGTGGTTACGGTTCCGGTGACGATTACCGTCCCCGAGGTAACCGGCGATTCCCTGCGTGGCACCCTGTTTTGCGACCTGCTGGGAACCATGACCACTGACTATTCTGCCAGCGTTGATAACCGAAAGAGCAACGTCCGCTTGGCAACCTCAAAAATCGACGGGCTGATCCTTTACCCGGGAGATGAATTTTCATATAACACCACCGTTGGCGCAAGAACAGTTGAAGCGGGCTTCCTTTCGGCCCCGGCCTATTCAAACGGCGAGGTGGTCGAGGAAATCGGCGGAGGCGCCTGCCAGGTTTCATCAACCCTATACAGCGCCTGCCTGTTCGCCTTCATGGAGATTACGGACAGAACAAACCATTACTTCGCCGTTAACTATATGCAGCTGGGCACCGACGCCACGGTTACCATCCCCTCCGAGGGCAACGCGGTTGACTACTGCTTCCGCAACAACCGGGATTATCCCATTAAGATCGTTGGCTACACAAACGAGGAGGAGGACGGCACCTGCACCATTACCTTCGAAATCTGGGGAACGCGCCAGGAGGGTGACTACGCCTTTGTTGAGTTCAACAACTCCAACCAGTACGGCTGGGACAACCAGTGGTCCAGAACCGTTGAGGTGGACGACCCCGGCGACTTCCAGCTTGCCAAGGTTAAGCTGGTAACCGACTTGTATTCAGCCTATGACGACGCCCTGGGCAGAGACTGCCGCCGCACCCTTACATACCGCATTGTAACCGACCTTGACGGCAACGAGCTGCTCAACGAGTGCATAAATCCGCTGCTGGCCGACGGCAACCCGGCTATGGACACATATTATTATCATACATCCTGATAAATCCTTTGATTGGAGAGAGAACATGGAAGACAAGAAAACATTTTACATTACCACCCCGATATACTACCCCTCAGACAAGCTCCACATCGGCCACGCCTACTGCACCGTCGCCACCGACACCATCGCCCGCTATAAGCGGCTTTGCGGCTACGACGTAATGTTCCTCACGGGCACCGACGAGCACGGCCAGAAGATCGAGGACAAGGCCAGGGAAGCGGGCATTACTCCCCAGCAGTTTGTGGACAATATCGTCGCCGGGCCAAAGGGCGTGCTTGACCTGTGGAAGCTTATGAACATCTCCTATGACCGGTTCATCCGCACCACTGACGACTATCACGTTCAGTCCGTCCAGCGCATCTTTAAGAAGATGTATGACAAGGGTGACATATACAAGGGAGCCTACAAGGGCATGTACTGCACGCCCTGTGAGAGCTTCTGGACCGAGAGCCAGCTGGTGGACGGCAAGTGCCCCGACTGCGGCCGCGAGGTTAAATACGCCGAGGAGGAGGCCTACTTCTTCAGACTTTCCAAGTACGCAAAGCCCGTTCAGGAGCTGCTGGAAACCGGCACCTTCCTGGAGCCAGCCTCCCGCGTCAACGAGATGATAAACAACTTCATAAAGCCGGGCCTTGAGGACCTGTGCGTCTCAAGAACCAGCTTCACCTGGGGCATTCCCGTTGACTTTGACCCGGGCCACGTGGTTTACGTCTGGGTCGACGCTCTCTCCAACTATATAACCGCCCTGGGCTACATGAACGACAAATATGATGAATATAAAAAGTACTGGCCGGCTGATGTTCACATCGTGGGCAAGGAAATCGTCCGGTTCCACTCAATAATCTGGCCCGCAATGCTCATGAGCCTTGGCGAGCCCCTGCCGAAAAAGGTTTACGGCCACGGCTGGCTGGTTATTGACGGGGGCAAGATGTCCAAGTCAAAGGGCAACGTCGTTGACCCATACGTCCTGGCGGAAAAGTTCGGCGTTGACGCGCTGCGCTTCTTCCTGATGCGCACCTTCCCCTTCGGGTCAGACGGCAACTTCTCCAACGAGCTCCTCATCGGAACAATTAACTCCGACCTGGCCAACGTCCTGGGCAACCTGGTTTCAAGAACCACGGCCATGATCGAAAAATACTTTGGCGGCAGACTTATTGCCGACCGTGAGGCCGACGCTCTGGACGACGAGCTCCTTGAAATGATTACCTCAACCCGGGAAAAGTACGCCGCCCACATGGACGCCTTCCACCCCCACCTGGGCATTGAAGAGGCCTTTAAGCTGGTCAGCCGCGCCAACAAGTATATCGACGAGACAGCTCCCTGGGTCCTGGCAAAGGACGAAGCGAAAAAGCCGCGCCTTGCCACGGTGCTCTATAATCTCCTGGAGGCCATCAGAGTTTCCCTCACGCTCCTTACCCCGGTTATGCCGGAAACCTGCGCCAAGGCCCTGAAGCAGATTGGCGGAGAAGAATACGCCACCTGGGACAACGCCTGCAAATATGGCGTGCTTCCGGCGGACGCCGCTGTTTTCAAGGGCGAGAATCTCTTTCCCCGTGTTGACGTTGACAAGGCCATTAAGGAGCTGGAGGAGATGAACGCCAAGGCCTCCGCTCCCAAGTCTGAGCCCGTTCTGCCTGATGTGGACATCGACCACTACGCGGCCTGCGACATGGGAGTGTGCAAGGTTTTAACATGCGAGCCGGTTAAAAAATCGGAAAAGCTCCTTAAGTTCACCCTTGATGACGGCAGCGGAACACCCAGACAGATTCTCTCCGGAATTCACAAGTACTATGAGCCCGAGGACCTGATTGGCAAGACGGTTGTTGCAATTCTCAACCTGCCGCCGAGAAAGATGATGGGCCTTGAGTCCAACGGCATGCTCCTTTCCGCCGTCAAGGAAATTGACGGCAAGGAAACTCTCAACCTGCTTATGCTGGACGACAGCGTCCCCGCCGGGTCAAGGCTGTGCTGAGACTGATTCGTATTTAATTTTACACAGAGGTGTTTTATAAAATGACAAAGACAGATATATTTTCGGGCTTTTTAGGCGCCGGAAAAACAACACTCATCCGCAAGCTTATCGCCGAGGGCTACAAGGGCGAAAGGCTTGTGCTGATAGAAAATGAGTTCGGCGACATCGCCATCGACGGCGGCTTCCTTAAGGACGCCGGTGTTGAAATCACCGAGATGAACTCCGGCTGCATTTGCTGCACCCTGGTGGGCGACTTCGCAAAGGCCCTGGAGCAGGTGGTTAAAGACTACGCGCCTGACAGAATTATCATTGAGCCCTCAGGCGTCGGCAAGCTCAGCGACGTGGCCAAGGCCGTTGAAAACGTTGAAGGCATCGAAATCGGCTCAAAGACAACCGTTGTTGACGCCGGCAAGTGCAAAATGTATAAGCGCAACTTCGGCGAGTTCTTCAACGACCAGGTCGCCAGCGCGGATCTCGTCGTTCTGAGCAGGACCGACTCCACCGACGAGGCGAAAACCGCCGCCGCCACGGAAATCATCAGGTCCCTCAACACCGAATGTGGCCTCATCACCACCCCCTGGGACAAAATCTCCGGTGCCCAGATCCTCGAAGCCATGACCAGCAACGGCCTTAAGCGGGCCATGCAGGAGCTGGCTGCTGAGGAGCACCATGATGACGAGCACGATGAGCATGACCACGAGCATCATCACCACCACGATCACGATGAGCATGACCATGAGCATGAGCATGAACATGAGCACGACCATGAGCATCATCATGACCATGACGACGATGAGGGAGAGGAGTGCTCCTGCGGCTGCGGCCACCATCATCACCATCACCACGCCGACGAGGTGTTTGAGTCCTGGGGCATTGAAACCGCAAAGAAGTTCACTCCCGAGGAGGTCGAAGAGGCGCTGGAGAAGATCAGCGACTGGGACGAATATGGAACAGTTCTGCGGGCCAAGGGCTTCGTGGACGGCAAGAACGGCGAGTGGATTTACTTCGACTATGTGCCTGACGAGAGCAATGTTCGCACCGGCGAGCCCGCCGTTACCGGCCGCATCTGCGTAATCGGCTCCAAAATCAACAAGGACGCCCTGAAGGAGCTGTTTGCCGGTGAATAACAACGATTTTCCCGTATATCTGTTTACGGGCTTTCTGGAGTCCGGCAAGACGAAGTTCATCCAGGAGACCCTGGAGGACAAGCGCTTCTGCAACGGCGAGAAAACCGTCCTAATAGTCTGCGAGGAGGGCGAAGAGGAATATGAGCCCGACCAGTTCGCCGACAAGACCGTTAAAATCAGAATTATCGAGGACCAGTCCGAGCTGACGGAGCAGAACCTGGAGAGCATCCGCAAGGAAACCGGCGCCGACCGCGCGGTTATTGAATATAACGGCATGTGGATGCTTGACGCCCTGTATAACGCCATGCCCGAGAGCTGGATCGTCTACCAGGAGTTCATGTTTGCCGACTCCCGCACCTTCCTGACCTACAACGCCAACATGCGCCAGCTCACCTTTGACAAGCTGAAAAGCTGCGAGCTGGTCGTGTTCAACAGATATACCCCGGACATCGACAAAATGGAGCTGCACAAAATCGTCAGAGCCGCGTCCCGCCGGTCAGACATCGCCTATGAAGACCCCAAGGGCAACGTGGAATATGACGAGATCAAGGACCCGCTGCCCTTCGACCTGGAGGCTCCCATCGTGGAAATCAAGGACGAGGATTTCGCCGTTTGGTACCGGGACATGACCGAGGAGTCCGACAAGTATAACGGCAAGACGGTGCGCTTCAAGTGCCGCGCCCTCTCCCGTGACAAGCTCCCCAAGGGCTGCTTCGTCGTCGGCCGCCATGTTATGACCTGTTGCGTCGAGGACATCCAGTTCGCCGCGCTGGTCTGCGAATATGACAAGGCCGCCCAGATTAAGGACGACAGCTGGATGGTGCTCACTGCAAGCATCGTCTTCAAATTCCACAAGGCCTACAGGCGCAAGGGCCCGGTTCTGAAATATATTTCCAGCGAATACTGCGAGCCGGCCAACCCTGATGTTGCCACGTTTTATTAATCCATGAAATATAAATGCCTTGTATTTGACCACGACGACACCGTGGTAAACAGCACCGCGTCCATTCACCATCCGGCCTTTCTTGAGTATCTTAAGTTCAAGCGGCCGGGGATGACCTGCTCCCTGGAGCACTATTTCCTGAAGAATTTCGACCCGGGCTTTATTCAGATGTGCGCCGAGGAATATGGCATGAGCGGCGGCGACTTCGACGAGGAGACGGAATTCTGGATTAACTACGTAAGAGGCCATGTTCCAAACGCGTATCCCGGCATAAAGGAAATCATGGACCGGCACAAGGCCGAGGGCGGACTGATTGCTGTGGTGTCTCACTCGGTGGCGGAGAATATCCTCCGGGACTATGAATACAACAACCTGCCAACGCCGGACGCGGTTTTCGGCTGGGAGCAGCCGCCTGAGCAGCGCAAGCCCAATGTGTATCCGCTGATGGAAATCATGCGGCGCTTTAACCTTGAAAAAAGCGACCTGATTATGATTGACGACCTGAAGCCTGGCTACGACATGGCCAAAAGCGCCGGAGTTGACTTCGCCGGGGTTGGCTGGTCAAACGACATCCCCGAGATAGAGAGCTTCATGCGCCAAAACTGCGAGAATTACTTCAAGTCCGTGGAAGAGCTTTCTGAATTTCTGAAATAAAATAATAAAAACCGGAGCAGCTGTTTTTTACGCAGCTGCTCCGGTTTTGAAATGTAAGCTATATTTTTATCTTCAGCCGAGGAAGTCCTTGATTGCACTGACGGTTTCCGCATAATCAGCGGCAACCTGAGCTCGAAGCTCTGAAATATCGGCTGTCGGTGCTCCGTGACGCATTGTGTCGCACAGGGCGCTACCGGAATTGCCCAGCTTGGTTAGCCCAAGGTTAAGCGCCATGCCCTTTAGGTTGTGGCTGGCGCGGAAGGCGGTCTCATAGTCGCCGGCGTCAAGAGCCTTTTCCATATCGTCATAATCAGTGGTTGCCAGGAACTTGCCGAGAAACTTCGTAACCATTGCTTCCCGGTTCATCATCCGCATAACAGTGCCTTTATAATCGCCATTTATGGATTCATAAAATTCCTGAAGAGTCATATCGCTGCTCCTTAAAGATTTATTTAACCGCGTATTCAGCCGACCAGACGTTGACGGTTTCGTTATAGATATCGTTCCAGTCTCCAAGATCAGCGGCCCATGCGGCCATCTCATAGTTTACCTCATCGCACCACGAATCTGTGGGCATGGCGGAGAAGTATCTCAAAACAGGGGTTTTGCCATCGCTTATCATGTCAAGCGCCTGACGCATAAGCGGGTTTTCAGGCTCCGGGGCGCTTTCATACGGAACAGTATAACCCATTTCCGTGAGCTTTTCAAGACCAAATGACGAGCTGACGCACCAATTCATAAAGTCCAGTGTGGCGTTAATGTCCGCCTCGGAGGCGTTGGAGTTAACGCACCAGAAGCTGTCGCTGCCAACGCACAGACCCTGGTTCTCCTCGTCACCCACGCCCATATAAACCGGAATTATGGCAATATCATCCGGATTCATTCCTGCCTTGACCAGCAGGTCATATTCATCGGTGCTGCCCACATACATAATGCCCTCGCCCTTGGCAAACTCCGAGCGGCTGTTTTCAACTGACTTGAGAACATATTCCACGGGGGAGAGGTCATAATGCGAGCAGGCGGCGTTCATCATTATTAAATTCCACAGATTTTGCAGCCCGGAAACATATGTGCCCTCAAGCTTTTCGGAAAAACCGCCGTTTTCCTGGAACTCCATTGCAATTGGGACATTGACCAGCATGGTTGTGCAGCCGGACTTGGAATGGTCAGCAATGTCAGGCGACGCGAAGGGGGCAAGGTAGAACTCTCCGTCAGTGCGGCGGGCGCTGATGTCTTCGACAATCGCCTTCAGCGATTCAAAGGAATCAAGGTCGTCAACTGTATACCCGGCTTCGGCGAGAGCGGCCTTGTTTACGAGGATGCCATATGCGTCGATATTATACGCGGTGCCATAAACCTTCCCCTCTGACGAAATGGTAAACCCGTCATAGTCCAGGCCGGAAACCAGATCGGTCCCGGAGAGGTCATAGCAGTAAGCTCCAAATGCTTCAATATCCTCTCCGCCGCCGATTTCAAACAATGTGGGCGCGTCGACTTCATCGATGCATTCGGAAAGCGCATCGGCGTAGGCATCTGCGTTTTCATCGTCGTCATCCTCCGACTCACCGGCAAACGCGATTGTAACCGGAGTGCCGGTCTGCTTCGTGTACTCCTCGGCAAGCTCTGCCCAAAGCTCGGCGTTTTCATAGTCGGAGCTGAGATAATACACGCTGCCCGTGTCAGCCATTTTCCCGGTTTCAGGCAGTGGAGTTTCTTCATATATCGACGCATGCTGATTAACAAGCGGGTCGTTGAACTCAAAGGCGTAGGCGTAGGTTACGTCGCCATAGTTAAACCCGTCATAAACAATGCGATAAACGCCCTTCGGGTGCTGGGCGGGGAAGGTGCCAACTTCGAGATAATAATCCCACTCCGCCTTGAGATATTGCTTATATGACTTCCACTTGCCCATAACGAAGCCCTCGTTGAGAGCGTGACCGTATCCGTCCGTCTCCAAACCGGTGGGAACGCTGGTGTCTATTTCAATTCCGGGGTGCAGTTCCTTCATCTTCTCAACCTGCTCTGTGGGAACCGGGTCACCAATGCCCAGCCAGAGTCGCTTGAGATTGAGATTATACAGCGGAGATATGTCCTTCAGGTCAAGGTTCGTGCCAACATTCAGATGCTCCAGCTTTGTGCATTCCGCCAGCGGGGAAAGGTCTGTAATGTCGCAGTTTCCGGCCTCCATGTACCAAAGCTCCTTGCAGTTTGAAAAGGGCGTAAGGTCAGAAAGGGCGGCCATTGAAACGACGACGACCCTCAAATCAGTCAGATAGGCAACGAAAGAGAAATCGGAGAGATTTTCATTGTGGCCCAGGTCAAGGAACTTGAGGTTTGTGCAATACTTCAGTTGCTGAACCTGCTCGTTTGTAATCTCACCGCCCCAGGAGGGCTTTGAGGCGAGAATTTTCGTAACATTTGTCCTGACGGTGTATCCTGTTCCGAACCATATGCGCCAGATTACCTCAACGCCGGGGTATTGCTGACGGATGCTGTCCATCGCCTCGTTGGAAACACCGCATGAGTCCATGTCAAGAGTCTTGAGATTGCGCATATACGGCAGAATTTCCAAAACCTGCGCGCCCTCGTCCTCCATGGTAATGTGGTTCAGATCAAGCACCTCGTCATAGGTGTTAATGGTTTTGTCAAAGGCCGTGAATTCATATGCGAAAAGCACGTCGGGAGCGGCAGCATATAACTTGTCCAGGTCAGAAAACGTCAGCCCGGTTGAAGTGCTGCCTTCAGTCTCGGTCTCCTCATTAGTTACGGCCGCGGCGGTAGCTTCCGAACTCCCATCCTCCGTACCCCCACTGAGATAAACATACTCCAGCTCCGTCAGCTCAGGCAGAATGGAGCAAACCTCGTCGACGTCAGAGCTTTTAATATAGCTAAGGTCAAGAGTTTGGATGGCGGTGGAAACCGTTTTCCCGGCAATGCTTACATTATAATATACCTTCGGCTCAGGCGTGGGCTCCGGAGTGGGCTCGGCAACGAGCTCCTCAGAGGACGCCTCTTCAGCTGCGGAGGAGACCTTCTGCCCTACGGAAGCGGCTTCACCTCTATCAGGCAGGCGGAGATAAATTGTGAAAGCCATGCCGGCAAAGCAGACTATTGATGCAATTATCAGTAATATTCTTTTCATATGTAATCCTTTTGAAAAAGCCCGCCGGATTTCCGACGGGCTTGATGGAGGCGCCACCCGGATTTGGACCGGGGCAATCGCGGATTTGCAGTCCGCTGCCTTACCACTTGGCTATGGCGCCATATTCAAAAAGCGGGTTAATTAAAAGCCCGCTTTTAATGGAGCGGCTTACGAGGCTCGAACTCGCTACCTCCACCTTGGCAAGGTGGCGCTC
>R04__coassemble_440_pt1 | contig 15138 bp, 14 predicted proteins | sample R04__metabat2_low_PE_008 | metagenome-assembled genome bin R04 | reverse complement strand
CCATCCCACAGTTGGTACAACCATTTTCCCATTTGTCTGCATAAAAGCGCCGGACCAGCGGTTATCATATGTGGCATCCAGGATTTGTTTGAAGTCCATCTTTTCGTCCATACTGATATCAAAAGATGATACCGCATAGTATGGCGCTGCTCTGGCCAGATAATTGATCGGGTTATTATACGCTCTTCTTAATGTGTCATCATAACAGAAGGAATGAATAATCTTCCTGTCTGGGTGTTTATCCTTCGCAGAAATATTCTTCATGTTAATTAACCACAGGCCATTGTTCATGGCTGAAATATCAATTGGTACTGCCTCAATTACCGGGATGCCATACTTATCTCGCTCTACGTAATCTGGCAGTGGCCGCATGATTCTTATGTAATCTTTATTATTGTATACTGGCATAATAGCCTCCTTGTTAACTGTTAGCGGACTAGCTTACTTAACATTCAAAATATATAGCGGCAACAACCGCTATATTATAAAAATGATAGTTGTTTGTAATCTGCCTCGTTTTTCGGCTGCAGAATATATCCTAAATCGCAGAGTCGAAGATATGCTGCTTGCTCTGAAACATTGAATGTTTCGGATACCTGACATGTAGCATAGTATTCATCGAAAAGGCCACGCTTCGAACCAGATAGCCCTTGTATCAGGCGATGGACTGACGTCTCAGGCATCAATATCCCTGCTGAAAATTTATCGGCATGCCACTCCATCCATTTGGATTCATCCCACGTGCTGGTTGAGCTGTATAGGTAATTCCGATTGGTTTCACGGCATTGCAGGAATGGTGCATTCATCTCAAAAAGAGTCAATTGGTTTGGGTCGTAACCGAAGTAAGCTTTATGGAAAATCCAATGGCCGCCCTCATGTCCCAAGGTAAATCGATAGCGATGCTCTTGATTTCTCTCAAGTAATGAATTATCAATGATGACAGTACCATGATCAGCATGGATATAATCAGCTTCGTTGATTTCCGGAATATACACGACAACTCTGTCAGTATCGTTAAAGACGGTCATGCCCAGATATCTGCCATTATGTGACAAAAATTGAAAATCCAATTGCAGCTCAAGATATGCTTCAATGAATCCGTCAATATTAAATGGCTGGGGCTGATCTAAAATCTGAGGCATGAATTCAACTGCATATCGTTCTGATATTGCGTTGATTTCGGCTTTACTCAGAATGGGGACATTTCGGCGATTCTTTTTATAGTGAGGATAGTACATATCAGCCTTTTCTCCTCTTTAGTTCGTCAACAAAATCCTGCCAGTCTTTTTCGCTTGCACCGAGATCCCTTGCTGTCCGTAACGCTGAGGCAACATAGTCATGATCTTTGATATAGCCGGGAATATCGGGAGCTACTTCTGATTTCTTTTCACCTGCCAAATCAAACATCAAAGATCTTTCTTCAGAGGAAAGCATAAAGTATTCGGCCAATTTTTCAAGTTTGTCCATGGCAGGAGCATTTCGGCGATCTTTTTCGATATCACTGATGTAAGGAGCAGAAACGCCCAATACTGCAGCAAGATCACGATAGGATACACCTTTTGCAATCCTTTTTTTATGGAGAAAATCTCCGAAGTTTTTGTATTGTTCGTTCATCTCGTTTACCTCTTAACAACAGTCTGTTAACTAATATGCTTACAGTATAACACGCGCTATTCTAAATGTCAACTCATTGAAGTTTATTTCTTCCGCTTCCCTTTTCCGTGATTCTGATAGGGGCTGGACTTACGGTTATATCCGTGTCAGCAGCACGGATCAGAAAATGAAGGATAATAAGACCAGGTACTATTACTATTGCAAAAACACCATCGGCTCCACAGGCCACAAATGTACCTTCCGGACCAATATCGAGCAGACCGAACTGGACAATATGGTCGCAGCCATCATTTCTGCTATGGTCAATGATGAACGCTTTGAGAAGGCCATCAAGGACAAGATCGGCTGTGCAGTCGATACCGCTGATCTGGAAAAGCAATTGGAGACTCTGAGAGGTCAGCTCCGGCAGGCAGAAGGAACCAAAAGCCGCCTGGAGCAGCAGATGGATACGCTGGACATTGCAGATACACATTATGACAGAAAAATCCTGGATAAATATAGGCATAGATGCTGAAGAATATTATCGGATCAAGGATATAACCAACGATTGATTATATAATCGCAAGTTAAGACAATAAAAATTTACAAAAATCAAAAAATCACTGCGTTAAACATAAAGTAACGTCCTCTGCATACTAAAAAAGTTATGCAGAGGGCGTTTTTCGTTATTAATATGCTCCTGCTATTTTAACAGCAAGCAGAGCCAGCATCAGAAGAATAGCCGGTTTCATAATGTGGCTCCCTTTTGTTATGGCAAGTCTGGCACCAATCCAGCTGCCGGCCATGTTGCAAATGCCGGCAGTAATTCCAAGAGGAATCAACACCTGACCTTTAATCAGAAATACGACAAGTGCAGAGAGTGTTGTGGTCATGTTGATCAGCTTTGTCTGAGCATTTGCATTTTGGATATTCATTTTCCCTATCACGGTAAAACAGATAATGGTGAAGGTTCCGGCTCCCGGACCAAAGAAACCATCATAAATGCCAATAATAAAGGCGGTAATCATAACCAGGGTAAAAGTTTTCCGGTTTAAAATCAGTTGCTGATCAGGATTGTCGTGGAAGATCCTTTTGTTCAGGACAATAAAGGCGGTCAGTGGGAGAATGATATACAAAATCTTTGTCATAATGCCGGCATCGATCATCAGAGAAAGATTTGCGCCGAGCATAGACCCGAGAACCGCAAAACCTACGGAAGGAATTCCGAGCCGGAAGTTGATCATTTTTTTCTTTATAAAATATGCTGCAGATGTGCTGGCACCAAAAGCGGCAGAAAGTTTATTTGTTGCAATGGCCGTATGAACGGGGATACCGGCAATCAGATAGGCCGGCAGAGAAATTAAAGCTCCGCCTCCGGCAATTGAATCCAGAAAACCTGCAAGAAATATGAGGGGACAGGCAATCAGAAAAACTTTTGGTGAAAGCATGGAAATATTCTGAAAATACATGGCAATACCTCGTTCTACAAATGATACAGCTATTATATTATTAAAGATAATAATTGTAAAATTACTATTTTTATGATTTAATAAAACTGAAAGTTTTATTGCGGAGGCCTTTTACATGGATATGGAATCTGTACAGATATTTCTGGATGTCTGGCGCACAGGCAGCTTAACAGCCGCTGCTGAAAAACATTTTATGACACAGCCTGCTTTAGGTAAACGGATTGCGGGATTGGAAAAAGAAATGGGAATATCCCTTTTTCATCGAGGAAAAGGGCAGCCGAAAGCTGAATTGACTCCTGAGGGTAAAGCATTTTGCGATATTGCAGAAAGGATGGTTCTGCTGAATGAGCAGGCAATGGAGTTAAAGGTAGACGCCCGGAAAGAGTTCCTGACAATTGCCAGTATCCGCAGCGCCCATGATACTGTTGTCCCGGAGATGGTTCTGAAGCTAAAAGAACAATATCAGAATATGACGGTTGTCATAGAGGAACATCAGACTGCTGAAATCATTGAACTTTTGGAAAAAAAACGTGTTGATATAGGAATTATACAATCAGATGCCGTATCGCAGAAGCTGAAATGCAGGCTTCTTTACAGGGAACATTATCGGGTAATTGTAAGGCCGGGACATCCGCTTGCAGAAAAAAACTCAATTATTCCGGAGGACTTGCAGGGCCAATATGGAATATTTCAGGTTTTTGATGATGCGTATGAAAAATGGTTCACAGAGCATTGGCATCCCTGGTCAGTTAAGGTGAGAACCAATACAACTCCGACCTCCATACGGTATTTCAGCGAGCCAGAGGACTGGATGATTGTGCCGGAAGCGGTTGCTTGTCCGATGGAAGAGCAGGGATTTATATCCATACCCATCATTGGCAATGTTCCTCTCCACAAAGTCTATATGTGCTGGAACAGCGAAAATCAGAGAGGAGTGCTTCAATATTTTCTGGATACGATTGTTGGAGGTTGTGATTTATGAAAAATTCGGTTAATCAACGAAAACGACACCGAATCCGTAGCGCTCCTCCAGCGCCGGATTCAAATCATGTCGTAGCCAATTTAATTGATTTTCGTCCCTGACTGTGCTATGTTAATTTCAATCAAAATTTAAAAGGAGAATTGTTCATGAAAAAGCTTCTTTGCCTGCTTTGCGCCTGCGCAATGCTTTTGTCTCTCGGCCTCTGCGCCTCCGCCGCCACCGACCCTGAGTCCGCCGCCGATACGGTTATCATCGGCAGCATCTATACCGGCAGCGACTATGTGGAGGCTCTGGCCATCCAGGGCGATGTTATCGTCTATGCCGGTGATGAGGCCGGTGTTCAGGCCTATATTGGCGAAAACACCGATGTCACCACTCTCGAGGACGGCCAAACCGTTTTCCCCGGCTTTGCCGATGGCCACGCTCACATTGGCAATTTAATGACCGCCACCGGCGACAAGTCCTGTGACCTCTCCGCCGCCCCCAACAGAACCCTTGATGAGTTCGTGGAAATCATCACGGAATACATTGCCTCCAACCCCGATGATTCCGTCTATACCGGCAAGGGCTGGATTAATTCCGCCTTTGAAAACGGCTGCCCCACCGCCGATATTCTTGATGAAATCTGCTCTGACAAGCCCATAATAATTTCCTCCGCCGATGGCCACTCCTATTGGGCCAACACCGCCATGATGGAGCTTGCCGGCGTAACCGCCGATACTCCTCAGCCCAAGGGCGGCACCATCGAGCTTGACGAAGACGGCAACCCCAACGGCTGCTTCCGTGACACCGCCATGTATATTCTCAAAAAGGCCCTCCCCTTAACCAGCAAGGAAAAATATAAAGAGGGCATCGCGGCCGGCCAGGAGCTGTATGCCTCCGAAGGCTATACAAGTTATTTGGAAGTCGTCTGCAACGACACCGCCCAGACCCTCACGTTCAATCTTGCCGAGGCCTATGAGGAAATGGATCAGGCCGGCGAGCTGCTTATGGATGTCCAGGGCGCCGTCACCTTGAATAATGACGATGATGCTCTTGCCGTTGTTGACAAAGCCATCGCCATGAAGGATGAGACCGCCGGCGGCAGCTTTGAGCTCACCACCATCAAGATTTATATGGATGGCGTAATCGAAGGCGCCACCGCCTATCTCTCCGAGTCCTATTCTCACCGCGAGGATTACTATGGCGCCGCCCGCTGGGAGGATGAGGAAAGCCTCGATCTTCTCACCCAGGTAATCGTCAAGGCCAACGAAGCCGGTCTCACTGTTCACTTCCACGCCATTGGCGACCAGGCCCTTGCCGATGCCATCGAATGCGTCCAAAGAGCCTATGAGGAAATCGGCCAGCCCGTCCTTGACGCGAAAAACGCCGTAACCCATCTTCAGGTAGTCCCCGAGGAGTCCATGGAGGAGATGGCCGAGCTTAACATGTTCGCCGTCCTCAACCCCTGGGCCTATAAGGCCGACGGGTTCTATGAGGAAACCGAGGTTCTGTTCCTTGGCGAGGAGCGCGCCTCCGAGGAATACCCCATGCAGAGCTTCCTCAACGAGGGCGTCAATGTTTCCTTCGGCACCGACTTCGGCGGCTCCGTCATTTATAAATCTATGGTTTGCTACCATGTCCTCACCACCCGCACCGACGAAACCAACAATCCCGAAACAACCCTCAACCCCTCCGAGGATCTCTCCCGCACCGAGGCGCTGGACGCCATGACCAAGGGCGTCGCCTCCCAGCTGAACTGGCAGGACACCGTCGGCACCCTTGACCCCGGCATGAAGGCCAATCTTGTGGTCCTCAGCCAGGACATCCTGACCGTGCCTGACGATGACCTCGTCTCCACCGAAATCCTCCGCACAATGGCAAACGGCCGCTGGATTTACGAGCAGTAATAAGTAATTCAATAAGCTTTATGGGCACCGATGCCGCTGCACCGGTGCCCTTTTCGCACCTTCCCAGGCCGTTGAACTCCCCCAAAAATCATGGTATATTGGTGCTGGTATTAAGTAGGGTCCCCCCGGAAAGGAAGAAACAATGAAACTTAAATATGAAATGGAAATGGTTGAGATTGGTGAAGAAATCACGGCCGTGCCTCTTGGCTGCGATAAAGAATTTAGCGGCATAGTGCAGATGAACAGCAGCGCGGCTTCTATAATAAAGCTGCTGGAAAAAGAGACGGACGAAGACACCATCGTTGCTCAACTCAAAAAGGAGTATGATGCCGACGAAGAAATTCTCCGCCGCAATGTGCATGCTGTTGTTGAAAAATTGAGAGCCAAAGGGCTGTTGGCAGAGTAATGACTGATTTTACTATTCGCTTGGCAAGGCTGCCGATTGGAGTCCGCTCTATTTTTGAATCAACAAAAGAATTTTGCCGTGACTATTTAACCGATGAATCCGCAGAAATTGAGCTGGTTATTACGCCGGACGAAATCGACAAGGCGCGGCAGATTGCCCGCGAAGATGATATTTATGAGGGCAGAGTTCCCCTGAATTACAGGGACAGCTACATTGAAACCATTGCGCTTCTTCGCATGTCCGCCGAGACACTGATTCCTCACGGAGTACTGCTTTTTCACGGTTCGGTAGTGGCAGTGGACGGCAAGGCTTATCTTTTCACGGCAAAATCCGGCACCGGTAAGACCACACATTCCCGACTGTGGCTTAAAAATATTCCCGGTGCTCATATCTTAAACGGTGACAAGCCTTTTATGCTTTTTAATGATGATGGAATATTCGTCTGTGGAAGCCCGTGGATGGGCAAGGAGCACTATGGACAGAACGAAATTCTTTCCCTTGCCGGCATTGCCATTTTGGAGCGGGACACATTCAACCACATTGAAAGCATTACCTATAAAGAAGCGCTACCTGTGCTGACATTCCAGTCTCATAAGCCCCCTCAGGATGATAGAATGGTTGAGTATATAAAGCTCATAGGTCGACTTTCCTCCGTGCCGCTCTACCGCCTTGGCTGCAACATGGAGGATGAGGCCGCACTCGTTTCATATAGGGGGATGGCAAAATTATGACGGAATCCAGACTTGAAAATATCCTTGAGGAAAAAGGCACCCTGTGCTATAAAAATGTGGGCGTCAGCATGTTGCCCCTTATCCGTGAGGATAAGGATGTAATCGTCATCAACAGGCGGCCCGCGGAACGGCTGAAGAAATACGACGTGGCGCTTTATAAAAGACCTGGCGTTTCCGGAAGAGGCGCTTATGTGTTGCATCGGGTCATGACGGTAAACCCTGACGGGACTTACTGGATTCTTGGTGATAACTGCAACGCAGGGGAAAACGTCAAAGAGGAAGATGTTCTTGGCGTGCTTTCACAGGTCATACATAAAGGCAAAAATAGAGCGGAGGGCTTTGGTTATTGGCTTTATGTCCACACATGGATTGCAGCTTGGCCATTACGTACACTTATCCTGCACACAAAGGAGTGGTTAAGGCGCGTGGCGGTAAAAGCTCTGAAGGCTCTTAAACTCTATGAGCCGGCAAAGAAACTACTTAAAAAATCATGAACACAGCCATACTTACGGAGAACTATATGGAAGAAAAGTGCTATCATATTCATATTTCACCGCAAAAAAGTTGCTTTGACTTAAAGCTCAACGAGATAAGGCAATATAAAGATCTTATTTTCCTTTTTACAAAGCAGACCTTCACTGTTTCCTATAAGCAGACAATTCTAGGCCCTTTATGGCTGTTTTTAAATCCTCTGCTCAGCAGTATTATATATACCCTGGTTTTTGGCACAATTGCCGGGCTTTCCACCGATGGAGTGCCAAAGCTTTTGTTTTATCTTGTTGGCAACGCGTTCTGGGAGTATTTTTCATCCTGCCTTACAAACAATCAGTCTGTATTTATAGGTCACGCCAACCTGTTCGGCAAGGTATATTTCCCCAGACTGGTTATTCCACTTTCCAATGTGCTCAGCAATACAATAAAGCTGGGCATTCAGTTACTTCTCGTCAGCGGATTTTTGATTTATTACTGCATTGCCGGTGCGTTTACGCCGAATTTGGCAGCGCTTCCGCTGCTTATCCCTGCTGTTTTTCAGCTCGGGCTGCTGGGCATGGGCTGCGGCATTATTGCCTCCGGACTTACGACAAAATACCGGGACTTGACTGTGCTAATAAGCTTTGGAGTGCGGCTTTGGATGTATGCAACACCTGTAATTTATCCTATGTCGCAAATTCCTGATGGCCTCCTTAAAAAGCTCGTTCTGCTCAATCCTGTTACCCAGCCCATGGAGCAGTTGCGCTTTGCCATCCTCGGAGTTGGCACGGTCAACCTTGATTATTCAATTCTGTCCTGGGCGATAACGATTGCTCTTGCCATCGCCGGCATTATGATTTTTAACCGAGTGGAACGTACCTTTATAGATACGGTGTGAGGTGACGGACATGGAAAATGAAGTAATGATAAGGATATCCGGCGTAAAGAAGCAATATCGTCTTGGCCAGGTTGGCAGCACCACACTGCAGGAGGATTTGCAGAGCCGCTGGGCCCGCTTGCGGGGAAAAGAGGATCCGAACAGCATCGTCGGGCAGAAGCAACGTCGAATCGGTGAAAAATTTTTAGCACTTAACGGCATTGATTTGACTGTGTATAAGGGCGAAGCCCTCGGCATTATCGGCAACAACGGCGCAGGAAAGAGTACCCTTTTAAAGCTTCTCAGCCGCATCACCGCACCCACGGATGGAACAATTGACCTTTATGGCAGAGTTAGCTCCATGCTTGAGGTGGGAACCGGCTTTAACCGGGAGATGACCGGCCGCGAAAATATTTACATGAGCGGTGCCATCCTCGGCATGACAAAAAAGGAAATTGACAATAAAATTGAGGATATCATTGACTTTTCCGAAGTGAGGGAATTTATTGATACACCGGTTAAGCGCTACTCCTCCGGTATGTTTTTGAAGCTCGCCTTTTCTGTCGCGGTGCATCTGAACAGTGAAATTATGATTATGGATGAAATCCTTGCTGTTGGTGACGCTGCCTTTCAGGAAAAGTGCCTGGAGGGAATGCGTAAAGCTGCATCGGAGGAAGGACGCACAGTCCTCTATGTCAGCCATAATATGAACACCATCCGTCGCTTGTGCTCACGGTGCATCGTTTTGGCGGAGGGGACAATCATTTTTGACGGCGAAGTAGAGGAGGCAATCCATTGCTATCTGAGCCACTCCGGCGTTGCAAACGAGGTGGAGATTGACCTTACTTCAAAGCCCCGTGGAAACATAAATTACGATGAGCGCCTCACCATGACCCATCTTACCCTGACCGATAAGGCAATGCCCATCTATGATCGTGAGGAAAACCTGAACGCGGAATTCAAGGTCACCACAAGCGAAGAATTAAAAGGTGTTCAGCTGCGATTTACTGTCCGCTCAGATACTGACCAGGGCATTGGCACCTCCTGGTCTCAGCCCATGGATTTTCTGTCAGAAGGCGAATACAACGTCAGCTTTTCAATGCCTCTTGAGCTACTTGCTGACGGAATATATTTTGCCAGCATCGGCTTCGTTAAATTCTCATCTCACTACCCACCGTCCCCCTATGACCACATAACCCGGGCGTTTCGTTTTGAGGTCTGTTCTCAACCCCAAATCACCCCTCAAACCGTAATCACCCCTCACCCCGTAATCACCCGGAGCGCGGGGGCCTATGGCAGCGTTCTTTTCCCTCCAATAAAATGCGTTGTCACCGGATTATAATTTTCTCTATTGTTTTCTTGAAAAATATATTATAATATCCCCACGATTGTTCTTTTTACTTGGGAGGCCGGCGGAATGGAAACGGAAAACAGAAAACAAAACGCAAAAACCAAACAAGCGCTTTTGTTGGCCGCTGTGGTGATATGCGCCTGCGCGATATGCCTTGCGGTGTTTTGCCTTGCCTCCAAAAGGACGGACGCCCGGGAGGTTAAGCTCCTTATCCTGCCCCACTTTGAAAACGGGGAAATGGCCGGGGACTTTCCCGGAGAGGCCCAGCTGTTTTATGAAGCCTATTTTGACGGCGCCAGCCAATCATATGACATTGACGGGGGCTACACGCTTTATTATAACCCCAAAAACAAAATCGCCATGTGCGTTACCGGCTCCGGAAAGGCCAACACCACCGTGTGCCTGACAAGCCTTCTTTGTGACGAGGATTTTGACCTTTCCAACGCCTATATTCTGACGCTTGGCTGCGCCGGGGGAGCTGTTGAATACACTAACCTGGGTGATGTGTGTCTGGTTACCGGGGCCTATGACTTTGACGTGGGCTACACCTGCGACCCGAGGGAGCTGACGGAGGAGGGCTCAACCTGGTTTTATGACGCCACCTTTGACGGCACCGGCGGGAGAAGCCTGAACCTTGAGCTGGTTCAGGAGCTATATGAGCAGGTGAAGGACACGGAGCTGGAAACCACTGAAATTTCGAAGAAAATCATGAGCGAGAGCTTCGGCGCCGCCTCATGGGCGGTCCGGGAGCCCCAGGTTATTCTTGGCTCCGCCATAACCTCAGACAGCTACTGGAAGGGGACCTATAGCCACGGCAAGGCGGCGGAAATCTGCGAATATTATGGTGCTGAGTATCCATACGCCATTTCCGAAATGGAGGACACGCCGACGGCCATTGCCGCGGACAAGCTCGGGATGCTTGACCGGCTGGTGATTTTGCGGGTGAGCGTGAACACCGACGTGTTTATGAACGGAGACACCCCTGAGACCCTGTGGGGCGGCGGGGAGAAATTCAGCGAGAAAATTGAAGAGGCCAACTCCGAAACCCTGGATATCTTTGAGCCCGCCATGAGAAACCTGTTTAAGGTGGGGCAGCAGGTGATTGAAATTTTAGTTGCCAAAGCTTAACGGTTCGATTAGAATATATAAGTTAGAGAATTGACCGGATAGGGGCGGCTGAATTGGAGAAAAACAAAGATCTGTTTACGGCGAAAATGTTCCGCACGCTGTTTTGGCCGGCGATGGCGTCCTCCCTGGGTTGGGCCCTGAGCGACATGGCTGACGCGGTTGTTGTTGGGCAGCGGCTGGGCGCCACGGGACTGGCGGCCATCAGCCTGATTCTGCCGGTTTATATGATTAACTGCATGCTGGCCCATGGCTTCGGTCTGGGGGGCTCGGTGCTGTTTTCCCTGCACATGAGCACGGGCAAGGAGCAGGAGGCCCGCCGCGGCTTTAACTCCGTGGCCCTCATGGCTCTTGTCTTCAGCTCGGCGACGGCCGTTTTGGGTCTTGTGTTCATGAAGCAGCTGCTGGCGGTTCTGGGAGCGGGCCCGGCGGGGACGGCTCTTTACCGGGCGACAAGGAGATATCTTGTTGTCCTTGTTTCCTCCACGCCCCTGTTTTATATGAGCAATATACTCAATTACTATCTCCGCAACGACAATGCCGAACGGGCGGCGGCCAGGGGCTCGGTTGTTGGCAACTTGTGCGACATTGCGCTGAACCTGCTGCTGGTGCTGGTCCTGGGTCTGGGCACCATGGGCGCCGCGCTGGCCACAACCCTGGGGCAGATTATTTCCATATCAATATATCTGCCGGCGGTGCTTGGCAAAAAAAGCTCGCTGCGTCCATGCTCACCCGGGGAGGGCTGGGCAAAAACAGCAATGGGCTGCCTGAAGGGCGGAATCGCCTCCTCGGTGCAGTACCTTTACCAGATGATATTTTTCCTATACTGCAACAATATGCTCATGCGCCTGGGCGGCGAGAACACGGTTGCAGTTTTTGACGTTATTCAGAACACGTCATATCTTATTTTGTATCTTTACCAGGGGACGGCGAGAGCCATGCAGCCCCTGCTTACCACATACAGCGGCGAGCGCAACAGAACAGGCCGCCGCAGCACTGTTAAAATCGGGATGCTCTCGGGCATTTTGGCCGGGTCGGTTATTATTATAATAATTGAGCTGTTCCCGGGGCTTATTTGCAGTCTCTTCGGCGTTACGGAGACATCCATCGCGGCCATGACATCCACGGCCCTGCGGATTTATTGCGTGGGCGCCTTCTTTGCGGGACTTAATATTCTTTATTCCAACATTAACGAAAGCTGCGGGAGAGAGAAAACGGCCTTTGCCATTGAAACCTGCCGGGGCTTTATATTCCTGTTCGCCAGCGCGCTGGTGCTCTCCCGGTTCGGAATTCCTGCCTTTTGGTGGCTGTTCTTCACCACGGAGTTTTTAACCCTGATTACCTACGCTCTGCTGCGGCTGAAGAAAAGCTTCGCCCTGCCGGTTATTGACGAAAAGCGTGTTATGCAGCGCCTTGCCGGGGGCAGCGCGGAACAGGTTATGGACGTGTGCCGTGAGGCGGACGAGTTCTGCGAGGGCTGGGGCGCCGACATGAAGCAGACCCTTCTGGTGGACATGGTGCTGGAGGAGCTGGGAATGGCGATTTTGAACCACGCCATGACCCGGGAGGACGGATATTTGCAGATTGCCATTGTTGCTCCGGAGGAGGGCGGCTTTGAAATTCACCTGCGTGACAACGGCGAGGCCTTCGACCCCTTCTCCCTGGAAACGGAGAAGGCCGGCTCCGGCAATGACTTTAACATGGACGCCATGGGCATTCTTATGATCAGGAAAAAGGTTAAGGACTTTAAATATCGGCACTACCATGGGTTCAACACCTTGGTTATTAAGGTCTGAGGGCGGAGAGTGATTTTATGAGGATTATTTATTTCGGAACAGACGTTTTTCTCCCCTGCTTCCGCTATCTTGCCGAGAGGCATGAAATTATCGCCCTGTATACCTACCACAATGACGAGGACTTCTTCACGGAGTACTCCATCGTCCGGGAGGCGGAGCAGCGGGGCATTCCCGTGAGCTACGGCCAAATGACGGATGAGGACGTTATAAGAGCCTTCCGTGATGAGGGCTGTGACCTCTTCTTCAGCGCGGAATACAGCTATATTCTCCCCGTTCCCGAGGGACTTGAGGAATTTAAGGGAGTTAACATCCACAGCGCGCTGCTGCCCGAGGGCCGTGGCTACTATCCCATTGAGTGCGCCATGGAAAGGAGCCTGACCGTGACCGGCGTTACCATGCACCGCATGGCCCGGCGGTTTGACGCGGGAGACATATTGCTGCAGAGGCGGATTGAAATTACCCCGGAAATGGACAGTGTTGACGTTTATCTCGCCAGCTCCGCCTACGCCCTTAAGATGACGAAGCAGCTGATGGAGAACTTCGACCTGGTCTGGTCCGGCGGAAGGCCCATGGACCACATTCCTCCCGCCTGGAAAAGACCGGAGACTGAAATTATGCGTCTCAGCCACACCATGACGGTGGGGGAGGGGCTTGAGCTGTTCAGACGGTATAACACCATGACCGAGGTGGAGACTGAGGGACAGCGGCGCTTTGTCAGGGCGATGATGCCCGGCACCGCCATGCTGCCGGAGCCGGTTATTGTCACCGGCGAAGACAGCTGCCTTTATGCCATGGCTGACGGCCATTTGCGTCTTATTCTTGTTTAAGAGGAGAACAACGTGAAAAATTCATCCGGGAAAACAAAAAAGCACGGCAGCATTCAGCTCCGCATTATTTCCGCCCTGCTGATTATGATGTCTCTGCTGTGCATTGCCGTTATGGCGGTTTCGTCCAGCCTTTACCGCAGCAGAATGGAAAAAACCTATGCGGACTATGCCTTCAACATCGCCGCCTCCGGAGCACAGCTTATTGACGGAGACACCATTGCCACCTACTATGAAACCGGCGTGAAGGACGAATATTACCGGGATGTGCTCAGCATGCTCATTCTCCTTAAGGAACAGAACGGACTGAAGTATTTCTATGTGGTGGTGCCCGAGGAAGATCATATGGTTTATATCTGGGATGCGGGCCAGCCGGGGGCTGAGGGCGTTTGCGACCTGCTGGACACAGACAGCTATTATGGCGGCGGCGACGAGCTTATGCACGCGGCCTTTAACGGCACCTCCCAGCGCCAGATTCTTATTACCAACAACGATGAATACGGCTACCTGGCCTCGGCCTATGTTCCCATTCTTAACTCCGAGGGAGTGCCGGTGGCCCTTTCCTCCGTTGATATTTCCATGGAGGATATAGACAGCAGCATCACCCACATTCTGAATATTATCGGGGCGATTACCATCGGCCTTCTGGTGGCCGGGTCGGTGACGTTCTTCATATACCTCCGGCAGTCAATAGTTAAGCCCGTCAAGGAGCTTTCAGTGGCGGCCTCGGAATTCGTTTCCAACACGGAAAACCGGGTCAGCGGCACCATGTCCAGTCTGAACATCAGGTCCACAGACGAGATCGGCGACCTATACAGCGCCGTTTGCAAAATGGAAAAGGACATGGGGGACTATCTTGTTAACCTTAAGCACGTTACGGCGGAAAAGGAACGGCTTGACACGGAGCTGAACGTTGCAACCCGCATTCAGGCTGACATGCTGCCCTCAATCTCACCGGAATTTTCCGGCAGGAACGACTTCGAGCTTGCCGCGTCCATGGACCCAGCCAAGGAGGTGGGCGGCGACTTTTATGACTTCTTTATGCTTGACGAGGATCACCTGGCGATGGTTATCGCTGACGTCAGCGGCAAGGGTGTTCCCGCGGCGCTGGTTATGGTTATTGCCAAGACTCTGATTAAAAACCAGGCCCAGTTCAGCAGCTCTCCTGCGGAGATTTTGGCCGCCGTTAACGACCGGCTTTGTGAAAGCAACACCTCCCAGATGTTCGTAACGGCCTGGATGGGCATTATGGACATTAAAACCGGCCTGGTCAAAGCGGCCAACGCGGGCCACGAGTACCCGGCGCTGCAAAACGCGGAGGGAAAATTTGAGCTCCTTAAAGACAGGCACGGCCTTGTGCTGGCGGCCATGGAGGGGTCAAAATATAAGGAATATGAATTCACGGTTCCAGCCGGCGGAGCACTGTATGTGTATACTGACGGGGTCCCTGAGGCCACCAGCGTGAACGACCAGCTCTTCGGCACAGACAGAATGCTTGACGCCCTGAACATCGCCCCGGAGGCAAGACCGCAGCAGCTGATTATTAACGTCCGCTATAAGCTTGATGAATTCGTCGGCGACCGGGAACAGTTCGACGACATAACGATGCTTTGCGTGCGCCGCA
>R04__coassemble_408_pt1 | contig 15752 bp, 16 predicted proteins | sample R04__metabat2_low_PE_008 | metagenome-assembled genome bin R04 | reverse complement strand
TTGAAAACCGTTAGAGGGCAACCTCACAGGGGTTCGAATCCCTTACTCTCCGCCATGGAAAAAGTCTTGCTCACGCAAGGCTTTTTTCATGGCGGAAACTATATTCGTTCCGTTGGAACGAGTTATATTCTGCTGCGCAGAACGATATTTCTTCGCAACGATATTCATGCTTCGCATGAGTTTAGGACGAATATAATATCGCTCTCCGAAGGAGAATATCATTTTCCAAAGGGAAATATCGCTTGCGCAAAGCGCAAATATAACTATAATGCGGCTTTGTTGTTTGGAGGCGCTGCAGTTCTCTGTCCTCGGCTATGGCAAAACTCATTGAAGCGGCCAGAAGAGAGTTTATGCCCTCAGGTCAATATGCTATATGTTTCCTCCGACGTTCTCTGATCGCCAATGTGTGTAATGACAACCGAGATACTGTCAATCGAATCCGTGTCAACAATTCTGTTGAAGGTTAAATGGATGTTTTCACCGCCACCGGCTGCATTCATATAGTTAGCCTCGTTTTCATCTGCGACTCTGTAACAGTTGCCGTCAGTATATGATATCGTTACCTCGTTTATAATATATTCCTCATCATTGCGCATGTTATCAAAGGAAAGAGCCATTCCGACAGGAGAAAGCATCACTTTCAGTCCATCGGTATAATATTCATGCGCCGGAATTCTTTCGGCTGCAGGAATAATTATTTCTGCCTCTTCTCTGCTATCGTCCTTAGAATATACTCCAAAGCGCAAAATGATGCCTTCGTCTGACGCAAGTGCCCCTGCTGTAATACTATAAACAAAGGTAATATGAGTATTGGAGTATCCCTCAGATATAACGTAATCCCGGCTTGCAATTGGTGTTCCTCCGGTGCTCCAAACAGAATAACCTGACCATGTAAATGGAACAGCATCCCCTTCGAAGCTGCCGTCTGCCTTCAAGCCATGCCCGTTAGAGTTATCAAGATCAACAGTAACCGCACCATTGCCCGAAGCATCGAATACCACATCACGAACAGTAAATTTATAATCGCCAATCCGGACGCTCTGATTAACAGCCGAAACATATTCTCCAATCAGGAGCTCGGCCTGTTCTTCATCCGCTTCAACGCGTTCCTGCGATGGATAATTTTCAGTTTTAACCGTGTTTCCATTTGAGTCTGTGATATTGACTGTCTTTGCCTCCTGTTCTGATACTCCGGTGCCGAATACGTTATGGAAAAATTCACTGTGAGCTCCCAGCGCATATGCGGTAATTCCAAGAGCCAAAATTAAAGCCAGCGTTGCCGCGATGATAAGGACTTTATGAGTGCGTATGGTTGTTCGTTGCTTGGGATATTGTATGCTGCAGTATCCCAGTGCTCGTGCTGTATTTTCTATTTTTCTGTCAGATATGCCGCCGAAAGCCATCATAATTCGTTCTGAACTGTACATAAGCCCTCCTCAAGTAAATATTTTTTTAACTTTATTCTGGTGCGTTTCAATATGGCGCCGACACCGCTCCTGCTCATTCCAAGCTTTTCCGCAATTTCGCGCTCCGTTGCCACAAACCAGTATCTGCTGATAAACACAAGCTGTTCTCTTTCCGGAAGACTATCTACAAATCTGTCAATTGCATGACTTAGTTCCCTGTTTTCAATGTCTTTTTCCAGGCTATATCCGGACGGTATACACTCGTCCAGCTCATCCAGCGCCAGCTCCGTCTCTCCTCCGCCGCGCTTTTTTGCATAGCGGCGTACATGCTTCGTTAATGCGAAGTTGCGTGTTATGCGGGAAAGAAACGGGCTCAGATGTTCCGGGCGTTTGTCCGGCATTGAATTCCATGCGATTAGCCACGTGTCATTTACGCATTCCTCGGCATCCTCCACGCTTTCCAAAATATTATATGCCACCGTATAGCAGTAGTGCCCATACTTATGGTTGGTCTCTGTAATTGCCTTTTCAGAGCGTTGCCAATACAGATTAACTATTTCTCTGTCGTTCATACGCTTCTCCTCGTCTTTTTTGAAGCAAAGCATTCACAATATCCTGCGCGCCTGGATATCTCCATGCTGTAGCTCCTCACCTATATAAATCCAATTTATTTGCGATTTGCCACTTTTCATGTGAAAAAAGCCTTGCTCGCGCAAGGCTTTTTTCAATACACTTCCTCCAGGAATCTCGAAACAATGGGGTTGGCGTGCTCGCTTTTCCAGCTTAGCTCTATTTCCAGCAGCTCCGCCGTTCCGTCCTCCTTAACAATCGGGACGACCCTGACGTTCCGGCCAATGGCGTGGTTTTTCACGATATACTCCGGCAATATGCTTACCCCCGCCCCCGAAGATACCATCAGCAGTAGCGTTTCCGGCTCTCCCTCGGCTGCTACAATGCGTGGAATAAAGCCGCCCCGCTCATATGTAACCATAACCTCCTCAGCCTCATCCCTCGGCCGGCCGGGGGGCTGCATAATTATAAAGCTTTCGTCGCTGAGCTCTGAATACTTAACCGTCTGCTTGCCGGAAAGTCTGTGGCCCAGCGGCAGTGCAACGGTCAGTGCGCAGCCTGAAAAGTACCTGTGGCTGAGCCCCGCCAAAGACTTATCCAGCGAGGTGGAAAGGTTGAACGCCAGGTCGCACTTCCCGGTTTCCAACGCGGAGTAAAGCCCGTTCATATTGTCTCTGTAAAAGGTGATGGAAATTCCCGGATATTTTCTGTGGAAGGTGCGGATCAAATCCGCCAGCCCATCGTCGGCATAGCCGCGGATAAAGCCTATGGTAATTGAGCCTGTAATGCCCTCGGTCGCTGAGCGGGCCAGCTTAATTGCCTCACTGCTGCGCCTCAGAATTGCCCGGGCCTCGTTGAGATAAACCTCCCCCGCCGCCGTCAGCTCAACATGGTGCTTGTCCCTGATTAGCAGCGGGACGCCGACGGCCTCCTCCAGCGCCCTTATCTGCTGGCTTATGGCCGTTTGGGTTATATAGCATTTCTCCGCAGCCTTCGTAAAGCTTTTAAGCTCCGCGACGCTGACGAAATATTCAAGCTGGTTCAGATTCATCGCATGCCGCTCCGTGAATATGATTTAATAAGAAAAACTTATTACCCCCGGATTATAACATGTTTTTTCTCTCATAACAATACTTTAACATTCCCCGATTGTGTGGTATTATATACGCAGATAATTATCAGAAATTTAACTGCTGAAAGGAGCATATACAATGGAAATCACCAAAAGGAACGGCAACGTTGTTCTGTTTGATTCCGAAAAGGTAAAAAACAGTATTCTCAAGGCGAACGCCGAGTCACATTTTGAGTCCATTTCAGAGGGTAAAGCGGCAGCCATGGCCCAGCAGGTTTTTGACGCGGTGTCAGACAGCAAAAATCAGGTTAAAACCACTCAGGATGTAACTGACTGCGTCTGCGCCATTCTGAAGGAAAACCTGTATCTCGACACGGCCGCCAAATATCTTGCCTACGCTCAGGCAAAGGCCGCAAAATAAGTCTTAATGGATTATTACTCAATAGAAGAGCTTGACAAAACCGGACTTGTTAAAACGCTGATGACGTCTGAGGGCCGAGGCTGCTGGTTCAGCAACGATCCTCAGGGCCATGAAAATTACCGTGCTGTCGCCTCCGATTTTGGCATTTCAGCTGAAAGAGACATGGTCGGAACGTTCCAGCGTCATTCCGGAACGGTTATGGCTGTAACCCGTGAAAATGCCGGGCAAAATGTTCTCTGGCGTGCGCCGGAGCCCGAAGCGTGGGACGGTATTGTTACCAACGAGCCTGGCCTTATGCTGACCTCTATGGAGTCTGACTGTGTTCCGGTTTTTCTGCTTGACCCGGTCAGGAAGACCATCGGCATGGTTCACAGCGGCTGGAGGGGCGCGGTTAAGGATATTTCCGTAACCGCGGTCAGACTCATGGCGTCGGAATATGGCAGCAGGCCGGAGGATATTCTTGCCGCCTTTGGTCCGTGCATATGCGGCCGGTGCTACGAGGTCAGCGACGACCTGATTGCGGAGTTTTCCGCGCTCTATTCCGAAGAGGAGCTACGCCGGATTTTTGTCCCCAAGGCCGGTGGAAAGTATCTGTTGAACATGAACCTTGCCATACGCATCCGTCTGGAAGGGGCCGGGGTAAAACCGGAAAATATTTTCGATGCTGAGTATTGCACATACCATCAAAATATTTTCTATTCCCACCGCCGCCAGGTCAGAGACAGTCTCCCTACCACTGACAATATGCTCACGGCGATTATGCTGCTTCCGTAGTATACAATAACGCCCTTGCCGCAATCAAACAGCAAGGGCGTTAATTATGCAATAAAGCTGTTATGCGCCCAGGTCAGCCCAAGGCTTATAAGCGCTCCGGCGGCAATCATGACCGTGAAGCTTACGGGCCATCTGCCGTTTTGGTTAAAGAAATAAAAGTCCGGCCAGCCGCCCTTGCCCTCTCCGGTTATAACGACCTTATAAAGATAAATAACCGCGTAAATAACAACGGTGGATGCCCCCAGCAGGCTCATTGGGAAGCCGACGCCGAAGCTGTTTTCAACAAAAACGAACTGCACCACCGCCAGTATCGGCCCAACAAGGTGCATATAAAACGCGTCTTTAGTGTACATCTCCCTAAAGCCCGCAGCCGGCGCCAGGAAGGCCACCACCGTCAAAAATGTCACGGCGACCGATGTGGTGGCGACCAGTCTCAGCAAAACGGCCCACTCCGGCAACGCGCCCGCGCCGGTGGAAAGGCTCACAAGCTCATATATAAGAATAACCAGGGAGACGGCAGCTGAGAGAATGTTGGAATTATATGTGTAAAATCTGAACATTTCCTTTTTCTGCTGCGTCGACTTTCCCCGCTGGAATATATTATATGTCCACCAGCAGGTATATAGCGTTAGGCAAACAATCGCGGCGTTAATCGCCATTGAAGCGTAAATCCTTTGCATGTTATCCTCCCTGTCGCTTTTGCGTTTTTCTGTATTTTATATTATAATGCCTGACGATGCAAGCCGGCCCGGTTAAAAATCCGCAGGCTGTAACAAATCGCCGGTTTTTTCGTATTTCTCCTTGGTGGCGAAAGCCGCCCATCAGGTCTTAGTAAAATTAACAGATTGGTAATGACAAATTCCGCAAATTATGTATTATAGTCTCTGCATTGGCAAATACGCTGAAAGGTGCGGGATTCCACAATGGAAGAAGAGAGAAGAACCCACATCAAAAATAAAATAGTCCGTCCCGCAATTGCCGGCGCAACGGCTCTGAGCCTTCTTCTTGGCGGGCTGTTCAGCTCCCCCGCTGAGCTTACAGAGGAGACGAAGCTTCGCCAGACTCCCCCCGCGGCGGTGCAGCTGGTTGTTCCCGACCTGCCGGACGATGACCCTTCCGATGACGGGGACGAAGATTCCGCCCTGCAGGATGAAGAGAAGAAAAAAGGCGGTCTTCGCTCAGCCCTCAGGCGGCTGGTCCTGCGAATTCCCCGGCCGGTGAGGATTGCCATAGGCGTTCCCCTGTGGGCGGTTGGATGGGTTATCATCGCCGGGCTTTCCGCGTTGTGGTCAGCGTTTTTGTCACCGGTGGCCGGAACGGTTTTAACCTGGCTTTCCATTGCGGCGGTTATTCTCGGCATACTTGTATGCTTCATAAAAACGGTGTGCCCGGATTTGCCGGTAAAGAAAATATTAAACAGAAAAACAATCCTCGCGGTAATTTGCTCTGTCGCTGTCCTGGGCGTTGTGGACGCGATTGCCCCCAATGTGTGGGACGGGTACGAAACAGTGCAGTCAATATTCAGAGCGGTCGCCTCGGCAGCGGTGCTGGCCGGTGTATCGTTCCCATTTCTAAAAAAACGGAGGTCAAAGGCATAATATGAAAAAGCTTCTTTCCCTTGTTCTTGCTCTTGCAATGATATTCGCGCTCTGCGCTTGCGGCAGCGGCTCATCGTCCGGCTCCACATCCGCCGCGTCGGCAACCGCGACTCCCGCTCCGGAGTTTGAATATAAATCAGAATACGTCCCGCTCATGTCCGGCAAAACCGCCGGCATAACCCCCTATTATTATACCGAGGACGGTGTTTACTGCTCCGGCTCCGAAACCATCGGAACCACCGCTGACCCGGATGTAGTCCCCGAATATGTGGGTCAGTTCGATATTACCGAAACCCGCCTTTATTTTGTGGATTATTCCGGCAACATCAGGACTCTTAGCGATTATGAACAGCCCACCTCCGGCATTGAAGCCAATGAGGACGGGGAGTTCTATCTTGCCGACGGAACCCGTATATATAACTTTGAAGAGTACAGCTACATCTCCGGCCTTGCCCTCACCTCCGACGGGCACCTCCTCGCCCTTGAAACTCTCTATGAATTCTGGGACGATATCGAGGTCAACGACTGGTCCGACTCCGACTATGACGACCATCACTTCTATGAAAGCCACTTCTATCTCCGGGAGCTTGATGAAAACGGTGCCGGGATCAGCAACATTGAGTTCGGCTCCGGCGACAGCAACATCTGGTATACATCCACCGGCCATGTTGACAGCGATAATAATTTAATCATCACCTGCGACGACTATTCCGACAACGCCACCTCCGAATTCACCCTTCAGGGCATGGACCCGGCCACCGGCGAAATCAAATGGTCCATCCCCTGCGACAACTATATTGAGTCCACCTTCCAGGCCCAGGACGGAACATTTTACGCCGTCATGTGGGGAGACAGCGGCGTTGCGTGCTACCCGGTCGACTTTGACGCGCAGAAGCTGGGCGAAGCGGAGTTCAGCGTCCCCACCGACGCCTATTACTTCTACCCCGGCGGAGATGATTACGCCGTATACTACACCTCCGGCACCAAGCTCTATGGCATCAATTCCGCCGGCGAGTCAGAGGTTGTCTTCGACTGGCTGGACTCCAACGTGAATCCCGACCAAATAAGCACCGTTTATATCGGCACTGACGGGGTAATTCACGCCATCATAAACAACTATGACAGCACCTCCCAGGCCTTTGACGTGGACCTGGTAACTGTCACAAAGCAGCCATATGACGCGTCAAAGCAGGTCACCGTCATCACCGTCGGTGCTCAGTACAGTGACTACTCCCTTCGTGAGGCGGTAATTGACTTCAACCGCTCCCATGACGACGTCCGTGTTGAAATCATCGACTATTCCCAGTATAACACCGAGGATGACTACTCCGCCGGCATCACCAAGATGAACACCGAAATCATCGCCGGCAGCGGCCCTGATGTTATCGCGCTTGACGGGCTCAACACAACCCAGCTTGCAGCCCGCGGTCTTCTGGAGGATCTCTATCCTTATGTTGAGTCCGACAGTGAGATTGACATAAACGACTACTTCCCCGCCGTAATCTCCGCCGCGGAGCACGAAGGCAAGCTTGTTCAGTCGGTTTCCGCGTTCTATATGCACGTTGTCGCCGGAGCCACAAGCATTGTTGGCGAAGGCCCGGCCTGGACATATGATGAATTCAATTCCGCCCTCAGCGAGATGCCTGACGGCGCCTCCGCCTTCGACACAACCGTCACCCGCTCCGATATTCTCCGGGAGTGCCTCGCCCTCGACATGAATAACTTTGTTTCCTGGGACACCGGCGCCGTGGATTTTGACAACGAAAGCTTCACCAATCTCCTTGAGTTTGCAAACAGCTTCCCCGAGTCCGTCAACTTTGACGACTATAATTACCAGACCGACTCCGCCGATGTCCGCATCAGTGAAGGCATGCAGATGCTCTATCCGTCCCAGATTTACTCCGTAAATGAGCTGATGTATATCGAGTCCTGCTTCTCCGGCCGTGATGTAACCCTCATCGGTTATCCGACGCTCTCCGGCTGCGGCAACATGATTCAGCTTGTCCCTGGCTATGCGATTTCCGCCTCCTGCTCCAACAAGGAAGCGGCGTGGGAGTTCGTCCGCACCTTCTTCACCGAGGAATACTATCGCAGCTATGGTGATGGTCTGCCCGCCATCAAGAGCATATATGAAGAGGACCTTGCCGATGCGGAAACCGTCCGCTATAAGCTCGATACTCTCGGCCATTACATTCTTGATGAAAACGGCGAGAAGATCCCCAACGAGCGCTACTACGCCATCGGCTCTTCAATATATTCCTACTATGCCCTCTCCGAGAATCTCGGTGACCAGTTCACGAGCCTCATCAACTCCGAGCTTGCCGTATATAACTACGATACCGACATAATCAGCATCGTCGAGGAGCAGGCCGAGGCATACTTCAGCGGCCAGAAGTCCGCTCAGGAGGTCGCCAAGCTTGTCCAGTCCAAAGCGAATATATATGTAAACGAGCAACGATAAAACCTGCAAAGTTTTAAAAAAACAGCCTCAACGGGTCCGTCCCGCTGAGGCTGTTTAATTTCCGGTTTCAGCTTTCCCCGCTCCCCGGGCTCAGCTCGCTGATCACCGCCGAGCCGATTATCAGCGTCGCCCCGATTATTCCGAACACCGTCATTTTCTCCTTTAATATCAGTGCGGAAAGGATCAGTGCGAAAACCGGGTCTATATAGCTCAGCACCGCGACGGACTGTGCCTTCAGCCCGTCCATTCCTTTAAAATACAGCGCGTAGGCAATTCCCGTGTGGACAACGCCCACAATCAAAATCATAATAACCGCCCGCGGGTCAATTCCCGCCGTGGTAAAGCCGCCTGTTATAATCAAATACGGAACTAATATAATCGAGGCCGCGGCAAGCTGAATTACCGTTTTTTCATATGCGTCCTCAACCGTTACTTTTTTGTTCAGGAAAATAACAGCCGCGTAAATTGCAGCCGCGCCCAGGCCGAAAAGTATTCCTTTTGCTTCCCCCGGCCGAACTCCGGCCGTCTCCATAACTCCCGAGACGAAAACCATGCCTATAACAGCCGCCACTGCGCAAAGCAGCTTCCTCGCCGTCAGCCTTTCCTTCAGCACAACCGGAGAAAGCAAAACCACAATCGTTGGCTGCATATAATAGCACAGCGTCGCCGTCGCCACCGTTGTGTAGTTATATGCCTCAAAAAGCAGCAGCCAGTTAATGCCAATCAGCGCCCCGGTCAGCGCCAGCAGGCAGACGCTTTTCTTCTCCGTGCCGTGCCGGAGCGTCCCGCCCCTGAGCTTTATAAAGCAGACCAGAAACAGTGCTCCCACCGCTCCCCGTATGCACGCCAGCATCGCCGATGGAATTGGAATAAATCTTCTGAAAATCCCAATCGTTCCAAAAATCAGCATTGACCCTATGTATGTTATATATGAAGCTGTGCCCTTTTTCATCCCGTCACCCTAAGACATTTTTGTTGAATATAATTTTGCCGGCGGTTATAATACCTGCAGCAAAAAGCTCCCGAAGGAGGTTTATTATGAGAATAAGTGAAACTACACTGATTGGCGACATACTCAAAAAGGACGCCGGCTATGCCGAGGTGCTGCAAAGCTGCGGCATGCATTGCATCGGCTGCCTTTCCGCCGCAAGCGAAACTCTTGAGCAGGCCTGCGATGTTCACGGGCTCTATGTTGAAGATGTGCTGGAGGCCATTGAGGAATATAACGAGGCATGCGCTCAGCTTGGCTGAGCGCATACTCAAAAATCAGAGATATTTTTTAATCTCGTCTATAATTTCCTGGTATTCCTCGTCCTTCAGGAACGTTCTCTTGGGGTTCATGGCAAAGGTGCCGCCCCACTCGAACTCATCGTCCTCATATTTGGGAACCAGGTGAAAATGCAGGTGGCAGCCGGTGTCTCCATAGGCGCCGTAGTTTACCTTTTTCGGGTTAAAGGCCTTGTGGATTGCCTCGGAAACACGGTTAATGTCTTCAATATATGCGGCGCGCTCTTCGGCCGTTAAGGCGGTAATTTCGCTAACATGTCTCTTGTTTGCAACAATTACTCTTCCCTTGTGGCTCTGCTCCTTAAAAAGATATACCTTAGACTCCGGCAGCTCGCAGATTTTAATGCCAAAGGCCTCAACCAGGGCGCCCTCAGCGCAGTAGGAACAATTGGGATCGTACATAATTTACCTCCGTTAATATTTTTATATTTTGTTTTCTTTGATTATACCATACGGCACCGGTAAATTAAAAGCTCTGAATAATTTATTTTGGAAGGCAGAAAAAGTGGCGAATTACACATATATTCTGCGCTGCGCAGACGGAACATATTACTGTGGCTGGACCAACAATATTGAAAAACGGCTGGCCTCCCATAATGCCGGAACCGGCGGGAAATATACCCGCTCCCGGCGTCCCGTTGAGCTTGTGTATCTCGAAGAGCACGCCACCAAGGAGGAAGCCATGAGCCGCGAGTGGCATATCAAGCAGCTTACCCGTCCTCAAAAGGAGACTCTGATTCGTCTCCGGAATCATACGCTTCCCTATATTCCCTGACCGCGTCGTCAATCATCTCTCCGTACCCCGTCAGCGCCGCGAAAGGTGCAAACTGGGCTCCCCGGTTCCGCATTGTCATGTGTGGCCTCGTTTCTGACTGATGGTGGGGCAGGTCTATTATGTCGTCATATTTTCCGTGCTTCATGTTAGTCTCTTTTGTCACGCTCTGTGTCCGCCTATCTGGCTGTTCCGTTCTATCGTTGTGGCCCCTTCCTCATAGCTGATGCCCTTGAGTATTGAGTTCTTGCCGTACCGCTTTTGAATTGAAAGCATCGCCTTCTGTCTCCGGCGTTCTCTCTCCAGCTCCTCGTTTTCCGCCCTTTGCCGCTCTTCCGCGTCCTCCGGGTCAAACAGGCTGGTCTGAACCGCGCCCTGCCCCATGTCGTCCTCGCTTTTTATATTGTCAGCAACGATATATATCCGCCTTACCAGCAAATTGGGGTCAACCTGTCTGTCATAAATTTCCAGGGCCGCCTTTGTCATCAGCCTTGAGGATGATGTGAATCTCCCGGTGTGGGCTGTTCCGTGGGCGTTGGGTGGAACCGTTCTGCCATACCAGTCAGAGGTTACCTTGCCCTCATATTCCTTTCTCACGGCCGGGTCGGAAAGGCTCTCCCGGTCATAGCAAACCGTCAGAACTATAGTGTCCGTAACCGCCCGCTTGTCAATAAGATCCAGCGACAGCAGCTCCGCCATCTCTCTAACGATGATGCGCGCCTTGTCAAAGCTGTATGGGCACTTGAGCACCTGCCCTGAGCTGATGCTGTGGCTTTCCGGTTCATATGCCTTAATGTCCTTAATTGTGCAGGGCTCCCAGCCCCAGGCATGGTCAATAAGCAGCTCCGCGTTAACCCCGAACAGCTTATATAAAAGCTCTTCGTTTTCCAGTGAGCATCGGGCAATGTCTCCCATCGTATACATAAAGTTCGCTTCCAGCTTCCTTGCGTAGCCTTTGCCCACCCGCCAGAAGTCCGTAAGCGGTCTGTGGTCCCAAAGCGTGCGGCGGTAGGTCATCTCGTCCAGCTCCGCAACGCGGACTCCATCCTTGTCCGGTGGCATTTTCTTCGCCACAATGTCCATTGCGATTTTTGCCAGATACAGGTTTGTGCCGATTCCGGCTGTGGCGGTTATCCGTGTTTCCTGCAAAATCCGCCTGATCATCAGCATTGCGAATTCATGGGCGGTCATGTTCCGCACCTTCAGATATGCCGTTGCGTCAATAAACACCTCGTCTATCGAATAAACGTGAATATCCTCCGGTGCGACGAAGCTCTGATATATATTAAATATCCTTTTGCTTATGTCCATATACCGGGACATATGCGGCGGAGCGATAATAAAATCCAGCTTTAATCCCGGGTTCTTCCTCAGCTCAGCGTCGCTGGTGGAGCTGCCGCAAAAGGCGTGCCCTGGCGCGTTTTTCAGCCTGCTGGCGTTAACCTTTTCCACCGCCTGCAGCGCCTCAAACAGTCTTGCCCTGCCGGGAATTCCATATGCCTTCAGCGCCGGTGAAACGGCCAGGCAAATCGTTTTTTCCGTTCTTGATTCATCCGCGACGACGAGATTTGCATCCAGCGGGTCCAGTCCACGCTCCATGCATTCAACGGACGCGTAAAAAGACTTCAGGTCTATTGCGATATAAACTTTCCCGTCCGTTTCCCTCACCGTCCTTTTAAAAAAGCTTAACAAATATTTAAAGACCGGTCAATTAAAATATTTGACCGGCCTGCCCAAATCATCAGAAACGGAGGTCTCTTTATGACCGTGTTTTTAACCAGCAGCCCCACCGGCGACCTAGACGGGAAATATCAGGTCTCCGGGCTTGATAATCGCAGCGGCTTTCTCGATGAGCTCCGCTCTCTTTGGCCCGAGGGCGCCCGTTGCCTGATGATAACCGCCTTCCCTGACGATGACGCCGCCAACGATGAAATGCGTTCCTTTTTCCATAACGCGGTCATTACCTCCGGTCTTTCCTGCCGGTGCTTTAACATTTTCGACGGCCGCACAGACCTCGCCATGGCCGAATCAATCCCCGGCTATGATGTAATTTTCCTTGGCGGCGGCCATGTTCCCACCCAAAGGGAATTTTTCCGGCGTCTCCGCCTTCGCCAAAGGCTCAATGGCTTTGGCGGAATAATAATCGGCATAAGTGCCGGAACAATGAACTGCGCTGAGGATGTATATTCCATGCCCGAGCTGGAAGGTGAGTCCGTTGATCCCGCCTATGAAAGGTTCTTCCCGGGCCTCGGTCTTACTGATATTAATGTAATCCCCCATTACCAAATGACCTATGGCACATATCTCGACGGGAAGCGCCTCTATGAAGACATTATCCTGCCCGATAGCGCCGGCCGCCGTTTTCTCTGCCTCCCGGACGGGAGCTACGTATGTGTAAGGGATGGAGAGGCCGCAATCCACGGTCCCCACCGGTGGATCGTGGACGGAGAGTTTGAGTAATGAAATGTTGCTACGCGATATGAAATAAACTCCGCCACCTTTTCGGTGCCGGAGTTTGTTGAACAAAGCTTCGCTTTTGTCAGATAAGCCCATTGGAGTGGCGGTTTTGCATTTCCACATAGGGCTGGCGGATGTGGAGGGCGCGGTAGGCCGGGCGCATAATGCGTTTTGCGGTGTATATTTCCTCAATTCTGTGGGCGCACCAGCCTGAAATTCTGGCCATGGCGAATAGCGGCGTGTAAAGTTCCGCCGGGATGCCCAGCATGCTGTATACCATTCCGGAATACATGTCAACATTGGCGCACATCTGAACGTCCTTGCCCTTCCGTTTGCAAAGCTCTTCTATTCCGATGCGTTCCACCGTTTCAACAAGCTCAAAATCCGCAAGCTTCCCCTTTTCCTCAGCGATATCCTTGGCATACTTTTTAATCATCACCGCGCGGGGGTCTGAAACGGTATAAACCGCGTGGCCCAGGCCATAGATTTTACCCGAGTGGTCTGCCGCTTCACCATCAAGTATTTTATTGATATATTTGCGAAGCTCGTCCTCGTCTGTTGTGTCGGGGACGTCTTTTTTTATGTAGGCAAACATTTCCATAACCTTGGCGTTGGCGCCGCCGTGTAGCGGGCCTTTAAGCGAACCGACAGCTCCGGCAATGGCGCTGTAGGTATCGGCTCCGGTGGAGGAAATTGTTCTGCAGGCGAAGGTGGAATTGTTACCGCCGCCGTGCTCGGCATGAAGAATAAGCATAAGGTCCAGCAGGAGGGCCTCCTCCCGGGTAAAGGTCTTGTCCTTTCTAATCATGCGCAGAAAGTTTTCCGAAACAGAAAGCTCCTCCTTGGGGTTGTGTATATAAAGGGACTTATGGTCGTGCTGGTGCCGCTTGGCCGCATAGGCCGTTGCCACGATGCCCGGGAAGCGGGCGATGAGCTCGATGGACTGGCGTGTAAGATTCTCTATTGAAAGATCCTCCGGGTCCGGGTCATAGGCATAAAGGGCCAGAACGCAGCGGGAGAGCATGTTCATGATGTTGCTGGAAGCGGTTTTGAGAATCATGTCTTCAAAAAAGCCCTCAGGCAGCGGGCGTGTCTTGGCAAGAACGGTGTTGAAATAGTCGAACTGGTCCTTCGTGGGCAGCTTGCCCAGCAGCAACAGATAGGCAACCTCCTCATAGCCGAAGGTTCCGGCCTTCTGGTGGGCATCGGCAATGTCAGTAACCGCAATGCCCCGGTAATAAAGCTGGCCGGGCATCGGCATCTTTTCGCCGTCTTCCATATAGTAGCCCTGTACACTGCCTATTCCGCTTATTCCAACAGTAACACCGGTTCCGTCAGCGTTGCGCAGGCCGCGCTTTATTGAGTCCCGCTGATAAAGCTTCTCATCTATTGTATACTGCTCCTGAATATCCCTGCAGAGCACGTTTATATAGTCCTTTTGTCTTTCACGGTTAATATTATCCATACCTATATCCTCCATGAAAATAATGGTGACATTATATGTCAATAAATCTCATGTTGCAAGCACTTTAATTCGTTGAAATTATATCGATTTGTGCTATACTTAATGGTGATTTGTATTTAATGCTCTGCTTTTTGGGGGGATTACCGTGGCAGTTAAGCTCACCGGCAAAGGCGTTTTATATTCCGCCGGAGCCGCAGTTGAAGCGCCGGAGGGGTTCGATGCGTCCGCCGGCCGCGAAAAAACAATTGCATACAAAATTATGCGCTCTCACAACTCATCTTCAGATAAGTCTCTTCTGAAGCTTAAGTTCGACAGCCTTATTTCTCATGATATAACCTACGTCGGCATTATTCAAAGCGCCAAAGCCTCGGGCCTTAAGCGTTTCCCTGTTCCCTATGTGCTCACCAACTGTCACAACAGCCTGTGCGCCGTGGGCGGAACAATTAACGAGGACGACCATGTTTTCGGTCTTTCAGCGGCAAAAAAGTACGGTGGAATTTATGTTCCGGCCAACACCGCCGTCATTCACCAGTATGCCCGTGAGATGATGACCGGCTGCGGCAGAATGATTCTCGGCAGCGACAGTCACACCCGTTACGGCGCCCTGGGCACGATTGGCATTGGCGAGGGCGGCCCGGAGCTGGTTAAGCAGCTGCTGGAGCGCACATACGACATTTCCGCGCCGGAGGTCGTTCTGGTTTATCTAACAGGCAGTCTCAGGCAGGGTGTTGGCCCACATGACGTTGCCATTGCCCTGTGCGGCGCCGTATATAAAAACAATTTTGTCAAGAATAAAATACTCGAATTTGCCGGGCCCGGAGTTTCGGGCCTTTCAATGGACTGCCGCATTGGCATTGACGTTATGACGACGGAAACCGCCTGTCTCAGCTCCATTTGGGTAACTGACGATAAGGTCCGGAGGTATCTTGACCTTCACGGCCGCGGGGAGCTCTATTCTGAGCTTCAGCCGGAAGACGGAGCCTATTACGACAGCATGATAACCATTGACCTTTCCACCATTGAACCCATGGCCGCCATGCCCTTCCACCCCTCCGAGGCATATACCATCAAAACCCTGCAGGAAAACGCGGCGGACATCCTCCACGAGGTTGAGCAGCGGGCGAAAAAGCAGTTCGGCGACAAGGTTACCCTTGACCTTGTCAGCAAGCTCCGGGACGGGAGGCTGGTGCTGGACCAGGGAATTATTGCCGGGTGCGCCGGAGGCATGTATGAAAACATAGCCGAGGCAGCCGCCATAATGGCCGGCGGGGACACCGGCTGCGATTATTTCTCCATGTCAGTCTACCCGTCAAGTATTCCTGTTAACCTTGAGCTTATTAAAAGCGGTGTTCAGCAGCAGCTGCTGGAAAGCGGAGCGATATTCAAGCCCTGCTTCTGCGGCCCGTGCTTTGGGGCCGGAGACGTGCCCTCCTGCGGTGCTCTTTCCGCCCGGCACACCACCCGCAACT
>R04__coassemble_0_pt1 | contig 105132 bp, 110 predicted proteins | sample R04__metabat2_low_PE_008 | metagenome-assembled genome bin R04 | reverse complement strand
CGGCCTGCAGTCTTGCCGTTACCGGTTGCATGGCCTCTGCCCTTGCGCTTGTCAACATGAGTTGAGCCGGGTACCGGAGAAAGATCATTAATATACATTCTCTTGCCCTCCTTATTCTTCCGTAACCTTGAGCAGATAGCCTATCTTGGCAATCTTGCCGCGGGTCTGAGGATTATCGGGCTGCACAGTCTCGTTGCCGATCTTGTGGAGACCGAGTGAGTAGGCAGTTGCGATGTGATTATCGAGTCTGCCGTTAAGGCTCTTTACGAGCTTGATTCTGAGATTAGCCATTTTCTGCATCCTCCCTTACTGGATCTCTTCAGGAGTCTTGCCTCTGCAGGCTGCAACCTGTTTTACATCTCTTAAGGACTTTAAGCCCTCCATTGTTGCTGCAACAACGTTTGCAGGGTTATTTGTGCGGAGGCACTTTGTACGGATGTTCTTAATGCCTGCAGCTTCAACAACAGCACGAACTGCGCCGCCGGCGATAACACCGGTGCCTTCAGGTGCCGGCTTAAGAAGAACTCTGCCTGCTCCGAACTCGCCTATAACCTCGTGGGGAATTGTGCTCCCCTGGAGAGTAACAGTAACAAGATTTTTCTTTGCGTCTTCAAGGCCCTTGCGGATTGCCTCGGAAACTTCGCTTGCCTTGCCCATGCCGAAGCCTACACGGCCTTTTCCGTCACCGACAACACAGAGAGCGGAGAACTTTGCAATGCGTCCGCCTTTAACGGTCTTGCTTACACGGTTGAGAGATACCACTTTCTCGATATACTCAGAAGAAGTTTCTTCCTTGCGGTTGTTGCGTCTTTCATTATTGTATGCCATTTTGATATCCCCCTTTCTCAGAACTTAAGGCCTGCTTCGCGAGCAGCCTCTGCGAGTGCCTTAACACGGCCGTGATAAATGTTTCCGCCGCGGTCGAACACTACTTCCTCTATGCCCTTTTTGAGTGCGCGCTCTGCAACGGTCTTGCCAACCTTGCCGGCTGCCTCTATATTGCCGCCATTACCCTTGAAGGTCTTTTCAACTGTGGAAGCTGAAACCAGCGTATTGCCGGCAACATCGTCAATAACCTGAGCATAGATATTGTTTTCACTGCGATAAACGCAAAGACGGGGTCTCTCGGCTGTGCCGGAGATTTTGCCACGTACTCTGCTGTGGCGCTTTATGCGCTGTCCTTTTGTATCTGGTCTTTTAATCATTCAGGCACACCTTCCTTTATTTAGCACCGGTCTTGCCTTCTTTGTGGCGAAGAACTTCGTAATCGTATTTGATTCCTTTGCCTTTATAGGGCTCCGGAGGTCTCTTACCGCGAACCTCTGCCGCAAACTGTCCGACCTTCTGCTTGTCGATTCCCTTTATTGTGATGTGGTTTGCATCGGGAACATCAATCTGGATGTCTTCCGTCTCAGGAACGATAACCTGGTGGGAATATCCAAGGTTCATAACAAGATTCTTGCCTTCCTTAGATGCACGGTAACCAACACCGTTTACCTCGAGCTTTTTCTCGAAACCGGTTGTTACGCCAACAACCATGTTGTCTACGAGAGTTCTTGTGAGGCCGTGGAGAGACTTGCTCTCCTTGGAATCATCGGGACGTGATACGTGAATAACACCTGCGTCGACATCAATCTTCATTGAGGGAACCAGAGTGCGCTCGAGAGTGCCCTTCGGTCCTTTAACAGTGATGTGATTGTTTTCGTCAACCTTAACTTCAACACCTGCAGGTACGGTAATGGGCTTTAAACCAATTCTGGACATGTCTTTTTCCTCCCTTACCAGATGAACGCAAGGACTTCGCCGCCGACATGCTCTTTGCGTGCCTGCTTGTCAGTCATAACGCCCTTAGATGTTGAAACGATTGCAATACCGAGACCCTTAAGTACGCGGGGAAGCTCGTCTGCTCCGGCATAAACGCGGAGACCTGGCTTGCTTACGCGGCGAAGGCCCTGGATTGCTTTCTCTTTACCCGGGAGATACTTGAGAGTAATGCGGATGATGCCCTGGGTGCCATCATCGATGAGCTGGTAGTTTTTGATGTAGCCCTCGTTAAGAAGAATTTCGGCAATTGCCTTTTTCATCTTTGAAGCGGGAACATCAACTGTCTCGTGCTTTGCTGTGCCGGCGTTGCGGATACGTGTCAGCATGTCGGCAATGGGGTCTGTGATCTGCATGGATTTAAATCTCCTTCTTTAGAGTTACTGCTCATTTAAGCAGTTTCAGTGACGAGGTTCCGTGCCAATACTTGATTGGCCACGGCCTTTCGTCAGCGGTTTATTTAAGGGCTCTGATATCAGAGGATATCAGAAGCTTGCCTTACGAACACCGGGAATCTGGCCCTTGTAAGCCAGTTCACGGAAGCAGATACGGCATACGCCGTAGTTGCGGAGGTAAGCATGCGGACGGCCGCAGATTTTGCAGCGGTTATATTTGCGGGTTGAGAACTTCGCAGGTCCCTGCTGCTTAAGAATCATTGATTTCTTTGCCATCAGTCTTTCCTCCTTAGTTTGCGAACGGAGCACCGAGGAGCTTGAGAAGCTCACGTGCCTCTTCGTCTGTCTGAGCGGTGGTTGTTATTGCAATGTTCATTCCGCGGAGCTTTTCGATCTTATCATACTCGATTTCAGGGAATATGATCTGCTCTTTAAGTCCGAGGGAGTAGTTGCCGCGTCCGTCAAAGGCCTCTGCGGAGATGCCGCGGAAGTCGCGGACACGCGGAAGAGCGATGTTGAACAGACGGTCAAGGAATTCCCACATTCTGTCCTGGCGGAGTGTAACCTTAACGCCAACCTTCATGCCTTCACGGAGCTTGAAGTTAGCAACTGACTTCTTTGCAACAGTTGCAACCGCATGCTGGCCGGTAATGGCACTGATGTCTTTAATAACGGCCTCGAGAGCCTTTGCATTGTCCTTGCAGTCGCCGCAGCCGACAGAAACAACGATCTTGTCTATGCGGGGAATCTGCATTGAGGACTTATACTGGAACTTCTCCATAAGAGCAGGAGCAACTTCTTCAGTATATTTTTTCTTCATTGAAGGTACCATAGTAAGTTATCTCCTTTCTCAGATTTCTGCGCCGCACTTCTTGCAGACGCGGACCTTTTTGCCGTTTTCAATCTTGTGGCCGACGCGGGTTCCCTTGCCGCACTTGGGGCAGACAACCTGAACCTTGCTTGCGTAGATAGGAGTCTCGAGCTTGATGATTCCGCCGTCTTCACCCTGCTTGCGGGGCTTCTGATGCTTTGTTGCGACGTTAACGCCTTCAACAATAACCTTCATGCCCTTGGGGTCTGCGGAAAGAACCTTGCCCTGCTTACCCTTATCCTTACCGGAAAGAACAACAACTTTATCGTCTTTAATAATATTCATTATCCGGTATCCTCCTTATATCACTTCGGGAGCCAGTGAAAGGATCTTCATATATTCCTTTTCACGGAGCTCTCTGGCAACAGGCCCAAAGATACGAGTGCCGCGGGGATTTTTATCTCCGGAGTTAATAATAACTGCAGCATTCTCATCGAAACGTACATATGTTCCGTCAGCACGGCGGACAGGCTTAACTGTTCTGACTATAACAGCCTTAACAACGTCGCCCTTCTTAACTGTGCCGCCCGGAGCAGCCTTGCGGACTGAAGCGACAACGACATCACCGATTGAGCCGTATTTGCGCTTTGAGCCGCCAAGCACGCGGATTGTCTTAAGTTCCTTAGCGCCGGTATTGTCAGCTACTTTAAGATAGGTTTCTTCCTGTATCATTACTCAGCGCCTCCTTACTTTGCTTTTTCAACGATTTCGACAACGCGCCATCTCTTATCCTTTGAGAGAGGACGGGTCTCCATCACGCGGACGATATCGCCTTCACGGCACTCGTTATTCTCATCATGAGCCTTCAGACGATATGTTTTACCAATGATCTTCTTGTAGGTCTTGTGGGCAACGCGGTCTTCAACGATAACGACAACCGTCTTGTCCATCTTGTCGGATACGACCTTGCCAACGCGGACCTTACGGGAAGTAGTTCTTTCTTCACTCATTTTTACTTACCTCCTCAATTCTGCTTCTCGCGCAGAACGGTCTTAACGCGAGCTATATCACGGCGTGTAGCGGAAATCTTGGTGGGGTTATCAAGGTGATTGGTTGCATGCTGCATGCGGAGCATGAAAAGATCCTTCTTAAGGTCTGCAAGCTTCTGCTCGAGCTCGGCAACCGTCATGTTGCGAATCTCATTTGCCTTCATCTTATTCAACCTCCCCTTCTACGGCTTCCTTCTTGATTATCTTTGTCTTGATAGGAAGCTTGTGGCTGGCCAGACGAAGAGCTTCACGAGCGGTCTCCTCGGGAACACCGGCGATTTCGAACATTACTCTGCCGGGCTTAACAACTGAAACCCAGTACTCAGGAGCGCCTTTACCGGAACCCATACGGGTCTCAGCAGGCTTTGCTGTTACCGGCTTGTCAGGGAAGATCTTGATCCATACCTGGCCGCCACGCTTGGTGTATCTCGTCATTGCTATACGAGCAGCTTCAATCTGGTTTGACTTAATCCAGCCCGGCTCCACAGCCTGGAGACCGAACTCACCGTAAGTGACAGTGTTGCCGCGGGTTGCTTTACCCTTCATGCGGCCGCGCTGTACTCTGCGGTACTTTACTCTTTTAGGCATTAACATTAGTCATTGCCTCCTTCCCTTGCAGGAGCTGCTGCGCGGGGAGCTCTGCGCTCGCCCTGCCCGCGGTTATCGCGGTTGTAGCCCTGACGGCGTTCGCCGTTGTTGCGGTTATCACGGTTGTAGCCACCCTGGCGGCGGTCGTCTCTGCGGCGGCGCTCACCCTGGGGCTTGTTGAGATCCATCGTTCTCGGAGTTGTGCGGAGAGTCTGTGAAAGAACCTCGCCTTTGTATATCCAGACCTTGATACCGATGCGGCCATAGGTTGTGTCGGCCTCAGCGAAGCCGTAGTCTATGTCTGCGCGGATTGTCTGCAGAGGAATTGTTCCTTCATGATATGTCTCGCTGCGTGCAATTTCAGCGCCGCCGAGACGGCCGCCGCACTTGATTTTAATTCCGCGTGCGCCCATTCTCATCGCTCTGCCCATGGCGTTCTTCATTGCGCGGCGGAAAGCGATACGCTTTTCGAGCTGCTGGGCAATGTTTTCTGCAACGAGCTGTGCGTTTGTGTCAGGTGTGCGAACCTCAACGATGGAGATTGCAACCGGCTTGCCGATCATTGCGCTGACCTTGTTCTGAAGGTTCTGGATTTCCTCGCCGCCCTTGCCGATTACAACGCCGGGTCTTGAGCAGTGGATATAAATGCGAACCTTTGAAGAATCACGCTCTATCTCAATGGTGGGAACACCGGCGGAATAGAGGGTCTTCTTGAGATATTCACGGATCTTATAGTCCTCAACGATATAATCGCCGACTTTATCTTCTCTTGCATACCAGCGTGAGTCCCAGTCTTTAATTACGCCAACGCGAAGACCATGCGGATTAACTTTCTGTCCCATAATTCTGCCTCCTTCCCTTATTCTTTCTCAGCCACTGCAACATAGATGTGGCTGGTGCGCTTGTTTATACGATACATACGTCCCTGTGCTCTGGGCATGCCCCTCTTGAGGATTGGGCCTGCGCCTGCGTAGGTTTCGCAGATATAGAGATTATCAGGATCCATTTCGAAGTTGTTCTCTGCGTTTGCGATTGCAGACTTGAGAACCTTAATCATGTATTCGCAACCGGATTTCGGTGTGTTCTCGAGAAGTGCGAGAGCAACCTTTGTGTCCTTGCCGCGGATCATGTTGCAGACTATCTCGACCTTACGGGGAGAAATGCGAGCATTCTTATGCTCTGCATATGCAATTTTCTTTTCGTCCATTATTTGCCTCCTCGCTTACTTTGTCGGCGCAGTCTTGCTGCCGGAGTGGCCGCGGAATGTACGTGTCGGAGCAAACTCGCCGAGCTTGTGGCCGACCATATCTTCCGTGATGTATACGGGAACATGACGTCTTCCGTCATGAACTGCTATTGTGTGACCAACGAATGACGGGAAAATAGTGGATGCGCGGGACCATGTCTTAATGACCTGCTTGTTGCCGGACTTGTTCATCTCGTCGACTCTCTTAAGCAGCTCAGGTGCTGCGAACGGTCCTTTTTTAATGCTTCTGCTCATTTACTTTCCCTCCTTACTTCGCGTTGCGGCGCTTGACTATGAACTTATCAGTGCGGTTCTTAGTCTTGCGGGTCTTATAACCGAGTGCCGGCTTACCCCACGGTGTTACAGGGCCGGGACGGCCAACCGGGGACTTGCCTTCACCACCGCCGTGCGGGTGGTCGTTCGGGTTCATAACAGAGCCACGGACTGTCGGGCGGATGCCCATGTGACGTTTGCGGCCTGCCTTGCCGATGTGGATGTTAGCGTGGTCAATGTTGCCAACCTGGCCGATTGTTGCAATGCACTCAAGGCGAACCTTGCGCATCTCGCCGGACGGGAGACGAACTGTTGCCATTCCGTTTTCCTTAGCCATCAGCTGAGCTGCGGCGCCGGCTGAACGGACAAGCTGAGCACCCTTGCCGGGATAAAGCTCAATGTTGTGAATAACTGTACCAACAGGGATGTTGGCCAGCGGGAGAGCGTTGCCCGGTTTAATATCTGACTGAGCGCCGGATACTATTGTGTCGCCTGCGGAAAGACCTACAGGAGCGAGAATGTAGAAGCGGTCGCCGTCTTCATATTCACACAGTGCTATGAAAGCGCTGCGGTTCGGGTCATACTCAAGGCGGAGAACCTTTGCCGGAGCATCTGTTCTGCTGCGCTTGAAGTCGATAACGCGGTACTTCTGACGGTTGCCGCCGCCCTGGTGGCGGACGGTGATGCGGCCATAGCTGTTGCGGCCGGCATTCTTCTTGAGAACTTCTACCAGGCTCTTCTCAGGAGCGACATGCTTTGCAACTCCGTCAAAGCCGGAGACTGTCATCCCTCTTCTGGCAGGAGTAGTCGGTTTGTATGTTTTAATAGACATTTCTCAATCCTCCTTAAACCATGCCTTCGAAGAGCTCGATATCCTTGGAGTCAGCGCTCAGCTTAACAACTGCCTTTTTCCAGGAGGCTGTTTTGCCGGCGGGATATGCGCCCTGGCGCTTCTCTTTGCCCTTAACGTTGATGGTTGTAACCTTGATTACCTTAACGCCGAAGATTTCCTCGATTGCCTTTTTTACTTCAATCTTGGTTGCCTTCTTGTCAACTTCAAAGGCGTATTTTTTGATGTCCAGATCTTCCATGGACTGTTCGGTGATGATGGGGCGGATTACTACATCATATGCTGTTTTCATCAGGCGAACACCTCCTCAATCTTAGCAAGTGCTGCTTTGTCAACAACCATTGTGCCGTTTGTAAGGAGCATATAGGGGCTGATTATTGTTGCGGTGGTTGTCTCAACGCCTTCAATGTTGCGGGCTGAGAGGACGACCTTTTCATCAACCTGCTCGGTAATGACAAGTGCCTTGCCTGTTACTCCGATATTGCTGAGGAACTTTGCGAATGTCTTTGTCTTAACCTCGTCGACCTTAAGGCCGTCGATAACAACGATTTCGCCGTCAGCTGCCTTTGCGGAAAGAGCAGACTTGAGAGCAAGACGCTTAACCTTCTTGTTGAGCGTGTAGCTGTAGTCACGCGGTTTCGGAGCGAATGCTACGCCGCCGTGTGTCCAGACCGGGGAACCTGCATAACCTGCACGTGCGCGGCCGGTGCCCTTCTGACGCCAGGGCTTCTTTGTGGTGAGGTCAACCTCACCCTTTGTAAGAGCGCTCTGTGTGCCCTGTCTGCAATTGGCAAGGTGATTCTTGACTGAATCATGGAGAACACTCTTGTTCGGCTCAATGCCGAAAATGGCTTCGGAGAGCTCGATCTCGCCGATCTCTTTGCCTGCCATATTAAATACTTTTGCTTTTGGCATTTATGCTGCTCTCCTTTCTTTACTTTGTACGGGCAGATGCCTTCTGCGGGTTGACACGAGCAGATGCCTTCTGCGGGTTGACGCTGACGCCTGCGCCCTCGCCCTTCTTGACGGGCTGAGTCTTGACAGTGTCCTTGATGTAAACGATGCTTCCCTTCGGGCCGGGAACGGCGCCGCGGATAGCAATGAGATTAAGCTCTGCATCGACCTTTACGATGTCCAGATTCTGGACTGTAACCTGGTCAACACCCATGTGGCCGGCCTGTCTCTTGCCCGGGAAAATACGGGAAGGATCAGTGCTGGAGCCCATTGAGCCTGCGTGACGGTGAACAGGACCGCCGCCGTGTGATGTAGGAGTGCGTCCCTGGCCGTAGCGCTTTATAACGCCTGCATAGCCATGGCCCTTGCTTGTTCCTGTAACATCAACCTTGTCGCCTTCTGCGAAGATGTCTGCCTTAACAACATCGCCGATTTCCATCTTTGAGGTGTCTTCAAGGCGGAACTCCTTAAGATGCTTAAGCATTGCTGTGCCGGCCTTCTTGAGATGGCCCTGCTCAGGCTGCGAAAGCTTTTTCTCGGATACTTCTTCATATCCGAACTGGACCGCTTCATAGCCTTCCTTTTCCTTGGTCATCTTTGCGGTCACTGTGCAGGGACCCGCTTCAATGACGGTTACAGGAATGACTTTGCCGGTCTCGTCGAAGATCTGGGTCATCCCGACCTTCTTGCCGATTATGGCTTTCTTCATTATTTTTCCTCCATACGGTTATTGGTTACCTAGCATGGCACAGGGCCGGAGGCTGGCAACTTAACCCTTCCGCTGAAAAAGATTTGCGGAAAAAGGGTTGTAAACTTGTTTTGCTGAAATCAGAGCTTAATCTCTATTTCAACGCCTGCGGGAACCTCGAGGCTCATAAGGGCTTCAACCGTCTTCTGAGTCGGGTTCATGATGTCGATGAGACGCTTGTGGGTGCGGCGCTCAAACTGCTCGCGGCTGTCTTTATATTTATGTACAGCGCGGAGGATTGTTACGATCTCTGTCTTTGTCGGCAGGGGGATCGGGCCTGAGACCTTTGCGCCTGTGCGCTTTGCAGCCTCTACGATTGTTTCCGCAGCCTTGTCTATGAGCTGATGGTCATAGGCCTTGAGGCGGATGCGGATCATGTTTTTGTTGTTTGTCTGGGTTGCCATGTGTTTTCTCCTTACATATTTTCTTTGTTATGCGTAAGGGAGAAGCCTGTAAATTTTGTATACACACATCCGTGCGTATCAGGCCAGTTCCAAAAAACAAACCGGCTTTTGGCCGGTTGCTCCTGGCCCTGCGATATACGCGTGTATATACAGGAAGAGCTTCAGCCGCCCGATTATGCACTGCATATCTGCAATGCCGGACATACTCCACGGAAGTTACCTCATCTCTGAGCAATCTCCCGCTTCATCGCATAATACGCCTGCTCACGCAAGCTTGAGTAATATACCAAACACCCGCTCTTTAGTCAAGTGTTTTTTTAGCCAAATTTGGGCTTTCGGAATATTTTTTTCGGCCCTTGTTTTTGTACATTATAACATACACAATATCGTGTGTTTTTATGAAAATCTGTTGGCGTCCGGGTCGTAGCTGTAGCCGATAGACAAAAGGGTCTGTGTGACTTCATTCTCATCGGCGCCCTTGTCTGCGCACAGCTCCGCCAGATCGGAATAAGCGTCTCTCAGAAGAGTGTTTATATAGCTCAGGAGCATAAACGGGTCTTTTGGAAGAGTACTCATAAAATCATCAGCTCCTTTGGTGCTTTAGTTATTATTTCACACCCGCCCTCCCGGACGATTACCACATCTTCAATCCTCACGCCGAATTTCCCCGGAATATATATTCCCGGCTCGGCGGATATCACTGCTCCGGCTGGAACCGGTAGACTGTTGGAGGGTCTGAAGCCCGGGTCCTCGTGAATATCTATTCCCAGACTGTGGCCGAAGCCGTGACCAAAGTACTGCCCATAGCCGGCGTCAGCAATTACCCTCGCGGCGGCGTTGTGAACATCGCAGCCCTTAACTCCCGCTTTGGCCGCAGCAATGCCTGCCAGCTGCGCCTCGAGGACAACGTTATAAACCGTTTTCATCTCGTCTGTAACGCTCCCCAGGGCGACGGTTCTGGTCATGTCTGAGCAGTAACCGTTATATTTGCAGCCGAAGTCCATGGTAATAAACTCTCCTCTGCGGATTTCCCTCTCCGTGGGAACGGCGTGGGGCATGCTTCCGTTTGGGCCCGCGGCGACTATCGGGTCGAAGGACGTTCTCTCCGCGCCAAGATCCATCATATAATAAACAAGCTTTGCCGCAATCTGCTTTTCTGTCATGCCCGGCTTCAGCTCAGGCAGAATTTTCTCCAGTGCAGCCTCGGAAATCCGCTGCGCCTTTATCATGCTGCGCACCTCGTCTTCGTCCTTTGTTTCGCGGAGGGAGCTCAGCAGGCCGTCCGCCGTTATCAGCTTTGCCTTTATGCCGGTGCTGTAGCGTTCATAGTCTCTGAAGCTCATGAATCTTCCTTCAAAGCCAAGCCTTGATACGCTGTATTTTTCAACCAGCCCGGTTATTATCGAAAGATATGTTTCTCCGGCCGCCCTTGTATAGACCTCGGCTTCGGTAATCCGCCCCTCCGCCGCTTCGGTATAGCGGCTGTCGGTTATGAAAAAGCATTTCTCCGGTGTTATGAAAAGTACCGCGTCCTCGTCCGCGCAGGTTGCAAAGCCCGAGGCGTAATATCTGTTAGACTCGCTGCACAGTAAAAGCGCGTCTATATTATATTCGCTGAGCCGTGACTGAATTATGCTGAAGTGATTCATGTTCTTCTCCAAGATTTATTTTTCAAAATAATACCACATCTCAAGTGTTATTGCACGGAGAAATATGCTATAATACTTGCAAATTATTACTATACACAAGAGGAGATTTGATTATATGGAATTTCGCACAGAGCACGACTCTCTCGGAGAGGTCCTTGTAGAAGGTTCAAGATACTGGGGGGCGCAGACTCAGCGCAGCCTGCAGAATTTCCCCGCCAATGACAGGATGCCCCTTGCCGTTATCCGGGCTTTTGCAATCCTTAAAAAGGCGGCCGCTGTTACGAACAACAAGCTTTCACGGCTCAGCAGTGAGAAATGCTCCGTAATATGCTCCGTCTGTGACGAGATTCTTTCCGGCGCCCTTGATGATCATTTCCCGCTCTCCGTCTGGCAGACCGGCAGCGGAACGCAGACCAACATGAATGTAAACGAGGTAATCGCCAACCGCGGCAATGAGCTCGCCGGCAAAAAGCTCCTGCACCCCAATGACGATGTTAACATGTCCCAGTCCTCCAATGACACATTCCCCACAGCCATGAATATTGCCGCCGTTACGGCCGTTAAGACCCATGTTATCCCCGCCGTGGAGGGCCTGATTGAAACCTGCCTGAGGCTTGAAGCGGAAAACGACGGAATAATCAAAATCGGCAGAACCCACCTGCAGGATGCAACGCCTGTTAAATTCTCCCAGGAGATTTCAGGCTGGCGTGGAATGCTGGAGGAGTCGCTGGAGCTGATTAACGCGTCCATCCCCGGAATTTCAAAGCTCGCTCTGGGCGGAACGGCTGTTGGAACCGGGATTAACGCGCCAAAGGGCTTCGATAAGCTCGTCGCCTCCGAGATAAGCGGTCTTACCGGCTATGAGTTCATTACCGACGCGAACAAGTTCCACGCTCTAACCGGCAAGGACGACATCGTCTTCTCACACGGTGCCCTAAAGGCGCTGGCCGCCGACATGATGAAAATCGCCAACGACGTCCGCTGGCTCTCCTGCGGCCCCCGCTGCGGCTTCGGTGAAATTTCAATTCCGGCAAACGAGCCCGGCTCCTCAATAATGCCCGGCAAGGTCAACCCGACCCAGTGCGAGCAGGTTACCATGACCGCCGTTCAGGTTATGGCCGCCGACACGGCCATCGGCCTGGCCGCATCTCAGGGCAACTTCCAGCTTAATGTATTCATGCCGGTAATAATCTTTAATTATCTTCACTCTGCCGAGCTTCTGGCCGCGTCAATAAATTCCTTCAATGATCGTGCCTTCAGCGGGCTCAAGGCAAACCGCGAGGTGATGAACGCGAACCTCAGCAAATCACTTATGCTGGTAACCTGCCTCAACCCTGTAATAGGCTACGAGAATGCGGCAAAGGCTGCGAAATATGCGTTTGATAACAACCTCACTCTGAGGGAAGCGGTCCTAACTCTCGGTCTCCTGACTGAGGAGCAATTCGACAGCACCGTCGTCCCGGAGAAGATGGTGTAAAAATTCATAGCTCCTTCATCAAAAAGTGACAGTCGGTGAATGTTCTATCTATAGACTCCTATATAGGATTTTTTCTCAAAAATTCCCTCTATGACTCTTTAATAATAGGAGTGTCACCTACCGTCACTTTTTTACATTAAAATCCTTAACTTTAAGCTTTAGCTCAACGGTTGCGGGAATATAGGCTGATGAAGTAGAAATTGCGGAGCTATCAAAAGGTGTACCTTTTGACAGCTCCATTTTCATGTCAATGATAGCAATATAGATTAAATGGAGTGTAATCGCTTTGGCTGTAGGTATTTTTGCATATGTATTATATAACTTGCAGGAAAACTCATAGTTAAAGTTAAATCGTTTTTTAAAATAGCCTGCCGATTGATGCTGCTGTAGAACGCTACCTAGAGTGGCTAACCCGCGTTTTTCGACGGTTTCAACCTGCGTTTTTCGACGCGCCCACTTTTGAATAAAAATGTTTCCTGAATTTCCGGAAAGCTGAGGCGCAGAAAAAGGGCTCCGATTTCTCGGAGCCCTTAAGTTTGGCAGAGATTACTGTTTATTCAAATTGATTTCAGGGCTCCGACTCTTGTACGGGTCCCTTTGACAGTTCCGGAGCATCGCCGTCTTTAAGAACATATGTAGGCAGTGCCAGCTCTATGCCATATTCATCACACAGTGTGAGCAGGAGGCGGTTAATCTTGCGGGTGACTGATTTGCGGTCCTTCTCCCTAACCGGGAAGGAGACCGCGCAGACGACAGCGAAGTCGCCAAGAGTGTCTACATCGCAGAACACCGGCTTGCCGGTGAGCCTATAGTCAACATAGGCATTGATGCGGTCCGTCTCGTTCACAATCATCTTTTCAACAAGGTCTATATCTGTGCCATATACAACCGCAAAGGTGATGTAGGCGTTGGACATCTCCTTGGAGTTGTTAATAACATTAACCATGTTGGAGTTATTGATGGAGATGATTTTATTAAAATACCTTACCTTCGTTGTGCGGATGTTCATGTCGACAACGGTGCCGTAAAAATCGCCGACGGTAACCATATCGCCAACCCGGATGTGCCCGTCAAGAACAATGAATATGCCCGCTATAAGGTCATTAATGCTGTCCTTTGCGCCGATGCTGAGCGCAAGAGTTGTGATTCCAATGCCTGCTACAATGGTTGAAAGGTCAACGCCAAAGTAGTATAGCCCCATAAAGAATACCCACGCTGCCGCAACCACCTGCAGGAGGCTTGACACGAGCTTTATGGCCGTTGCTGAGTGCGAATCGACATACTGTATAAGCTGCTGCGCGACCCAACGTATCAATGCGCAGAGGAACACGCCGAAAACAATCAGGAGCAGCACCATTGTTACAGCAAATATGTTCCATCCCTTCTCCCAACCGCCAATAAACAGCGTTGAGAGAATTGACCATTTTGATGCAAGATGGTTCAGTGCGAACAAAAGCAGAAGCCCCAAGGCGGACCATATTATAATATGCTTAAGCGTATCCAGCAGCAGACGGCTCCGTTCAGCAACTGTCTCGTCATTTTCATCCTTTTTGAGGATGTATTTTATGAGTTGTCTGTGCCTTATATTGCGGAATTCCTCCGATTCGGAGAAGTCTTCGCCGGCATAAAGCGCAAAGCCTATGATAATCGCCTGAGTAAAGAGAACATAGCAGATGACGCAATAGATAATCATTTCTATCTCGCCTTCGACTATTTCCAGAACAGGGCGTGCGTTAACGAGCGCAATGTTGCGCTCCTCGCACACATCCATCATATAGCAGCTGTAGCTGCCACTGATTATTCTGACGCCGGAAAATTCGTCAATCAATTCCTCTATTGGGAAAATATTGGGCAGGGCGTATGATTTTCCGGTTTTACTGTCAACGCGATACATGGTATCGGTGTCGGACAGGTCTATATAATACATCTTGCCGGTATAATATTGGCTGGCTATAGCGTTGGTCGGGGAGAGCAGCTCCATAAGGTTATTAAGCCTTACAGAGGAAAGTCCCACGCGCACGAAGCCTATGGCATCAGTGCGTCTTACGGCGGCGAACACCTTGTTTGACTCGTCATCGGCGCGATATATCAGGTTATTCTCTTCGCCCTGCAACAGATACCAGCATTCATACTCCGGATCATTCTGATATGTGCTGGCAGTATAGCCGATATAATCGCCGGTGGAATGCGTAATTGTGCCATTGGAATCAAACACATCTATTTCCACTGACGGGAACAGTGCCGAAAGCTCGCTGAGCTTGGGGTCTTCAAGCAGCTCGGGGAAGTTTTGAATGGCTTCTGCAATCTCCTGCGCCCACAGCAGTGCCGCGTTTTCAGTATCATCAGAAAGCATCTGGAGCTCATTGTTTGTGTCAACAAGGCTTCGGTTGCAGTCGGAAAGGATCTCCCTTGCCTCATCTCCGAAATAGCTGTATCGATACATTACGAGAGCATATCCCGTTACTGCGACTTCGATAAGCACGGCAATACCCAGAAGTGCCGCCAGCAGCTTCATTGAAGGCACGTGCACATACACATTGCCCCACAGTTTTTTAAGCTTGCTGCGGGCATCAGGTCTCATGTAGTCCCTGAGCTTTATGGCACTGCGGATTGCAACGACCACGAAGATTGTCATCACAACAAAAGGAATTGCACTGTCTGCAATGCTGTTAATGACTATCATCCGCACCGGTTCATAAACAACCAGTTTGTAGCCTTCATCTTCAAATTCAGCTGTGGCGTATACTGCCTTATGGAGACTGTCATAGAGTCTTCTACCTGTATTGGGGTACATGATGCCCATTTCCCACTCGCTGTCTATGCTCTCGTCAGCCCGAAGTTCAGGCAGGGTTGAGTCGGAAATCATTTCAGGGTCAGTGGAATAAATAACCTCTCCCGAGGCAGTATCTACCAGGATTACATAGTTGCCTATTTCAGCAAGAGACTCCTCCACGGACTCAATATCATAATCGTAGCCTATCCACACGACAAGGTAACCTTCCATGGCCGGCACTGACAGCAGCTCGTCCTGGCCTATCATAATGTCGCCGAGACCCTTGAGTCTCATCAGCTCCTGATCCTTGAGCTGAGGGGCTGTGTCTCCTGATATCATGTGCCAGTTGTTGTCTGAATCCAGGAAGTAGTATATCTCATTGGAGCGATCTGTATTCATTTCCTCCAGCACAGAGTCAACTGTCTCCTTGCCCTCATTGAGGAAGAGCGCCTCTATTTTCAGATAGCTTCTAAAATCCTCGCGATCATAGTTGCGCTCTACTGTTGAGCTCGTGTCGTTAAAGGCGAGCAGGTTTTCGGCCGCTTCAAGCTCAAAGCTGAGCGTCTCTCTGGCTTTTTCGTATTCGTTTTGGAAGTAAAAAAGTCCTGAGGCTAGGAACGATGCGAGAAGCACCACCACGACTATTAATATCAGATAGACATGGCGGAAGGAATGCAGCCTTTTATATGCTCTCTGAGGATCTTTTTTCCTGCTCATACTTGCTCCTTAGTTACATTACTTTTGATTTCATATTATAGCATTGCCGGGCTTTTCTTTCAACTTTCAAATTGCAGTTTATTTAAGCAGTGCGTTGATTGCATCATACGTCCGCTGGACATTAATTTCCAGCTGTTGCCTTGTAAGGCTGCCGTCGGCAAGGCCTTTTTTCATGTTTTCATAGTCATATTTTGAGCCGGGCATGAATACATTTCCGCCGGCTGCAGCAACATGCTGCGCCCTTGGAGCTCTGTTGGCGGCTTTGGGATCAACCATGCTGTCGCCGGCTATTACCCAGTCGGTCATTACGAGGCCGTTAAAGCCGAATTCCGCTCTCAGGATATCCTCGCACAGGTCGCGCCGTTCATCGCTGTGGGTCCCGTTAATCAGGTTATATGAGGTCATTATGCTCCCGGCGTTGCCCTCACGGATTGCGATTTCAAAGCCCTTAAGGTAAATCTCCCTCATTGCCCGCTCAGAAACAACGCTGTTATTGCCAAGGCGATTATATTCCTGGTTATTGGCCGCATAATGCTTAAGAGTTACCGCGCAGGCCTTATGCTTCCGGACTCCGCAGGTAATTGCAGCGGCAAATTTGCCGGATATGACAGGGTCCTCGGAATAATACTCAAAATTTCTGCCGCAGAGGATGCTCCGATGAATGTTCAGTGCCGGTGCAAGCCAGTAATTTATGCGAAACATTTCCATTTCGGTTCCGATTATGTCTCCGCAGGTCTCCGCATAGTCCGTGTTCCAGCTCTGGGCCAGTGCCGTTCCAATTGGGATCATGCTGCAATACTGATATTCAACCTTTGCCCCCTTCGGCGGTTTGCCGCCACCGGCCAGAAGCTTAGCCAGAATCTGAATGTACTTTGGCAGAAACTCAGCTATCGTTTCGGGCATGCCGAGGGTACCTATGCCATGAGCACCCTTTTCGTCGCGGTAAAATTCACGGCTGAGTCTGAGTCCGGCAGGGCCGTCAGCCATCGTTGCGCAGGGTAATCCCTTGTTTTTAAGTGCGGAGGTTGTTTCTCCTGCTGATCCGGCGACGGTTGTTCCGGCAGAGCCGACCATGCTCTGTATGCTCCCCTTCGGATTAAACGCCCCGATTGAGGCAAGGATAAGCTCCTCATCAGAAAGCCCCTTAACCTGAGAGCTTATCTCAACCGGTTTATCATATTGGACAGTTTCGCAAGCAATATCCGTGGATTTTATATTTATAGTCACAGGTGCTTTTTCCTGAGCATTGGCGGCGCTGCTGCGCAGGTCTGTAAAATCAGGTTTTCCGAAGGCCGGTCTTACCTTCTTTACCTGCACATCATCATCAAGAATTATCTGTGCGGCGGCCACTGTGCTACGGGATGATGCACCGCAACGCAAAATATAGCTGCCTTTTTCCAGCATGAAGGATGCGCTCTCCTCGTCATATGAGGCGCAGTCACGCAGGTTGAAGCTTATTGAAAGCTCCGCGCTTTCACCGGGAGCAAGCTTTTTCGTTTTGCCGAACGCCACCAGCTGCTGATATGGCTTGTCAAGCCGGCCGGCCGGTGCGGAAGCATACAACTGAAGGGTTTCCTTGCCCGGCCAGTTGCCGGTGTTTTTAACAGTAGCATGCGCTGTGATTACGCTTCCTGCCGCCTCAACTGATGTTACATCGCTTTCGAAGCTCGTATATGAAAGGCCAAAGCCGAACGGATACTGCGGTGTTTTTCCAAAGCTGTCGAAATACCGGTAGCCAACGTATATGCCCTCATAATAATGTGTGTCGTCCAGGCAACCAAATTCCGCGTCTTTGCAGTAGTCCCCCGCGGTGGCCCAAGTGGTTGTCAGTTTCCCGGAAGGATTTTCCCGGCCGAGCAGAATGTCTGCCAGCACATCACCAGTATCAGGGCCAAGCTGAGAAAGCACAAGGATATTGTCCACGGTGGAAACCGGGGTGAGATCAACAGGGCTACCCACGTTAAGCACCAGCATAAATTTTTTATATCTTTCATTGGCAGCGAGAATATCACGGATTTCCGACTCAGAAAGCTCTGCATCGCCGGGAGCATTTGCGCGGTCCGCTCCCTCACCGCATATGCGTGCAACAACATATATGGCAGTGTCTCCATCGCCGTTTAACGGCAGATTATATTCAGGTTCCGGCATTGTTCTGCCCATTACAAACATGGCTATATTTTTGCCCGATGCCTTTGCCTCTGCCCGTACATGCTTTACAAATTCAGCCCGCTTTTCGGCGTAGGTTCTGTCGTATTTGTCGAGCCAGGAGCCGGTTGTGATCTCAAAACCGGCATTAATCAAGCCTTGCTCCACAGTTGTAAAGTAGCGTGAGTTTACCTCGCCGGATCCCGTTCCTCCCTTTACAGTGTTCCTCACGCCCCGGCCATAGGCCGCAATTGGGCACGGCTTTTCCAGAGGGAAATCGCCATTCGTTTTCAGAAGAACTGTGCACTCCGCCAGCCCTTCACGGATTTTCGCCTGATGTTGCTTTTCGTAACTTAACATTTTTCCGTAGTTCATCTCCTACCATATTAAATCTTTTTATCAGATAACATATTACAGTATATTCGCAGGAATCAAACTGTTTTTTGAATCAATCGGAAAAGGCTTTTCTACCATACAGACAATTCCGCCGTTTCCAAGCCTGCGGTCTGCTTTCTCAAGAAGCGAAAATACATTTATAGCTTTTCTTTCCGGGGAAGCAGATCTCTTGATTTCAAAGGGGTGCAGCACACCATCCGTTTCAACCACAAGGTCAATTTCCTTCTGATTCGTGTCACGATAGAAATTAAGCTTCATTTCTTTTTCTCCGTAGGACGCGTTTCGATTCATCTCCGCCACAACATAGTTTTCAAGGAAGTGTCCTGCTGCCGCTCCGTTCATCAGCACATCTCTTGATGTCCAGGAAGAAAGGAACGCGCAAAGTCCTGTGTCGCAGAAATACAGCTTCGGAGTTTTGATCATGCGCTTCAGCTCATTGGAATAGTATGGTTCCAGCAAAAAAATGATCCCCATTGACTGAAGTACTTTCGTCCACTCTTTCGCTGTCACGCCTGAAACTCCGGCAGCGGTGCCAAGATCATTGTAGTTGATAAGCTGACCGGAGAAAGCTGCACAAGCTCTCAGGAACTTGCGGAATTCAGCTGTGTCCACAATTCCGTTGTCATCCACGGCGTCTCTCATTAGATAAGAATCGATATATGAATTCCAGTATTCCCGCCTTAGTTCACTATCCATTCCGACCATATCTGGCATTCCGCCTTCCCAAATGCGGGTGTAAACATCAATAATATTGTTTGCCGGGATATCTCTGCCGCATTCTATAAGAGAGTCAATAGAATAATCTGAGATCATTCCATCCGGCCTCCCGGCAATTTCTTTCTCAGACAGACTGAACATTTTTAATACACAGATCCTGCCTGCAAGAGAATCTCCCACCTGTTTCATCAGTTTTCTGCTCTGGGATCCGGTCAGCCAGAAACGACCGCGCTCATCGCTCTCATCGCAAATAATCTTGATTTGTTCAAACAGTGCGGGAGCTTTTTGCACTTCATCAATCAAGATGGGAGGTTTATATATCTGAAAGAAAAGCTTGGGGTCTCGCTCCGCCAAATCTCGGATATCGGCATCATCCATGGAGGCATAAGTTCTTCCGGTATCCTGCGCCAAATACTTCAGCATTGTGGATTTACCTACCTGCCTTGCCCCGGTCACCATGACCACCTTGAAGGCTGAACTCATCTTCAGAAATTTTCTTTCCAGTGATCTGTGAATATATGCCATGCTTACACCTCGATTTAGTTCAGAATAAATGCGACTTTATTTTAAACTAAAAATTAAGTGCTGTCAACAAAAGTTAAGAACGAACTCTTCATCGATCGGGTTTCATTTTTCTTAAGACGGATTTTTTTCGGTTTATTTTACCGGCTCTCCGTGAATTTGAAATTGGCAGGGAATAGGAGTATAATATTTCGGCATTAACCTTAAGCGGAAGGAGGAGCCTGTATGCGTTATCTCGTTATAGCCGAAAAGAGCGAAGTAAGCAGGGCTATAGAAAGCGCCATATCCAGAAGCAAATACGGCCCGGGTGACCAGTACAGATCCGAAGATAGTTATACTTTAAGGATTCGGCCGGGAATTCTTGCGATTGATTAAATTGGTGTTTTAGTGTATCATAAAAGCGGATTTAAGAGTGCTGCCTACAGGTAGAAGCTATGGAGAATTGTTTATGGCACAGTGGAACAAGTATACAATAATGCATAAAGACAGAAAAGTTGCCTGCATTCATAAAAGCGGCAAATGCGTTATATATAACCATGCATTGATGCCATATAACCTCTACCTTGAAGAATCAACGGCAGATGATACGGATGAGCGCATAAATAACCTGGAAAATTTCTATTACTGGTGCTCTGCCCGTATGCTCACGCTTGACCGTAAATACGCAAAAGAGATACTGAATGCTCTGAATAAGAAGCAGGCTGTTACAGACCGCGACCGCGCTGAAATAGCAATTTCTTATCACTGTCTTTCATTAACGGATGTTTACTGGGTAAAAAACTTTCGTGAAAATGTCTCTTTTGATGATATCAATTTATTTGATAATTCGCTTGCCGGAGCTTTTGTGGATGTGTGCCTGCATGGAAAGGCGATGACAGTTCAAAATTCAAAACTTCTAACTCAGGAGGATGTTGCGGGAGACCTGATGACAGCCGGTGTTGCCCCGAAGGCCTGGACTAGAAGGAACGGAACATTTTTCCTCATGAAGGACGGTGAGGAGAGGGATGTTGAAGCAGAGCTGCTTGCCGACAGGATAATTGACTGCTTTAAAGTTGACCATGTAAAGTACACTGAAGAGTACTATGACGGCAAAAAAGTAAGTGTAAGTAAAATAATATCTTCTCTTGACGTAAGTCTTGTTCCGGCAGAGTATGTGGAGATATATGCGGCCAATCATGGTATGAAGTTGCTTGATATAGTTTATGAAAAATCATTTTATGATTATCATATGATGAATATTATCGACTATCTTATAGGCAACAATGACCGCCACTGGTCAAACTGGGGATTTTATGCCGACAACAAAAACAATAAACTTTTAGGTTTATATCCGCTGATGGATTTTAATAAGGCGTTTTCTGATTATAAAGGCATAAACGGCGGCATATGTCAGACAGCAGGTGAAAGAACATCTCAAAAGGATGCCGCGCTGGAAGGAGTAAAGGCGGTCGGGCTAAACCAGATAAAAGAAGTTAAAAGAGAGTGGTTCGCAGATTCTGAACGGTATGATACATTCTGCCAAAGGCTGAAGTGCTTAAAGGAATATGCGCACAACGCATAAAAACTGACAATTTGTTTAAAAGCAGCAAAACGCCGCTGAGTTCTGTCTCAGCGGCGTTTTTCCATGACATTGCCAGCAGCTCTATTGCAAAATCCACTGCTGTACTTTTTCAGATACGAACCGAACCTGAAGACATTTCGGATATTATTTTCAGAAGCGTTTCTTCCGACTCCGCAATAAATTCCGCTTCATTTTCGGCAGCAGGAGCACCTCTGCGGTTCAGCCATATGGTGTGCCAGCCAAGTTCCGCGGCAGGAATAATATCATGAGCAAGCGAATCACCTATATAAATAAGTCTCTCCGCAGGTCTGTTCGCCTTTTCCTGCGCAAGAATAAAAATGCGCTTGTCAGGCTTGTCTATCCCGACTTCTCCGGAGATGACGGTGAGCCCTTCATCAAACCAACGGTTTAGGCCAAGCGCTTCCATTTTACTTCGCTGCTTTTTTGCGGTGCCGTTTGTTATTATTCCCATGCCATCGAATGTTTCGGCGGCAAGATTGAGGATTGTCTCCATAGTGGCGGAAATTTTAATACTGCTTTGGCAGCGCCTGTATACCTTCTCAAATTCAAGAGCTTCATCTGGGGTTATTTCTTTTCCGATATCGGAAAACCCCATGCAGTAGCGGTATATATACATCTCATCCATCGAGATTTCACCGCGCTGAGAAGGTTCAAACACTTCATCACCGCGTGCGGCGCATGCCAGATATGCCTGAAAAGTGCTGCTTTCATCCATTAAATACAGCTCAGCACATGCCCGCATAAACGGCTGAGAACGGTCATAAATTGTGTCATCTATATCGAAGAATACTGTCATTTTCCGCTTTTGGAAGAGGAGTAAGATCTAACTGCGACTGTAGTGCAGCTGGTCATAATCAGCATTGTAATAATCTCCTGAACAACTATGTTAGTGACTGAAGAACTCAGTACAGTGCTGATGGCCTCCCTGTCCGCTTCAAAGCAGCCAAGAGCATAAATAAGCGCCGCATACATGGTCCTTTTGGTGTTCGCCAAAGTCCACTTGAAGCCCTTCTGTGTACGGAGATAGTCATTAACCTCCCGGATATCCGCCGCCTTCTCCTCGGGTTCTCCCGGAACCATATCCAGCACAGCAAGAATAGGCATCAGCTCATAATAATAGCCCTTGACTTTCTCTTCCTTGAAGGCTGCTACCAGCTTTCTGAGGGCATCAGTCTTCTCTTCCGGGCTGCGGCTAGAAAGTGCCATAATCTGAGCCACCGTATGCATAGCTTCCTTTGAAAATGACATAGACTTTGCGGCCTCATAGCAGCTGTCAACCTCGTCCGCGATTTTTTCCGCATTCATTCCACGGCTGACGATCATTGCGAGAAATGGACGGTCCTCATCCCCTGTAAGGAAGAAGTGATCTCCCTTCATTTCACGGTAGACCGTCTCCATCTTCTCGATGTTTTCGTCTGCCTTATCCGGGCCGCCGCCTTCGTAAATATTAATAGCCGTAAGAACCATGTAAGGAGAAAATGTAAGCTTGTGTATGGAGCGCAGCTTCCTGTAAATCTGCATCACTCCTTCAAGATATTCCTGATAGTTCTCAGCCAGAGCCATTCTCGTAATGACAATGGTTTTGGCAACACCGCGCATCTGTGAAAACACATTAACGTTTTTATTGAAATACTTTTTGCATTCCACATAGTGCTCAACATCAGCGCTCTTCCCGGCAGAAGCATACAGAAAAGCCGCAAGAGTAGCCATCGCGGAGGAGTCGCTCTCCCAGACCATCTTTCCAAGCAATGCCTGACGGTCCTCCACAATCTGATCCGCAATTTTCACGAAAGTCTCATTCATATATTATTACCTCACTTTCTTGAACTGAAACCCGATTTTTATTTTATTCTATCATACTTTCCTCAAATCCACAAACAAGCTTGTCAAGGTGCAGTCAAATCATGCGGTCTAACACTTGTTAATTTGCTGAAAAAGTTTATTTTTGAACTTCTTTTGTCGGCATGTTTCACCCATTTTTAACCCGCCCTGTCATGACAACCCTTTCTAAACCCCACAAATTGAAATTTAAAAGAGTTTGGATGAACCAAACGTAGTCAACAAAAAATCCCCGAAAGCCTGAACTTTCGGGGATTTTGAGCCATTTTGGTACTTGCTGAGTTCGAATCAGCGCTTGGAGAACTGAGGTGCGCGACGTGCGGCTTTGAGACCGTACTTTTTGCGTTCCTTCATTCTCGGGTCACGAGTGAGGAAGCCGGCTGCCTTGAGAGCAGGACGGTAATTCTCGTCTACGAGAAGGAGAGCGCGGGAAATGCCGTGGCGGATAGCGCCGGCCTGACCGGAAACGCCGCCGCCTGCAACTGTTGCTTCAATGTCAACCTTGCCGACTGTACCGGTGAGGTTCAGGGGCTGGCGAACGATGAGCTTGAGAGTTTCAAGGCCGAAGTAATCGTCGATGTCACGGCCGTTGATTGTAATAACGCCTGTTCCGTTGGGAATGAGGTGAACGCGGGCGACAGAAGACTTTCTGCGGCCTGTTCCGTACATATACGGTCTTTTTGATTTATATGTTGCCATTATCATTTACCTCCTGAATCAGCGATCCCAAACTTCGGGCTTCTGAGCTGCATGATCATGCTCGGAGCCTGCGAAGATTCTGAGGCGCTTGAGCTGCCACTCAGCGATGGTGTTCTTCTGGAGCATTCCCTTGACTGCAACGCGCATTGCCAGCTCAGGCTTAGTGCTCATGAGGGTCTTGTACTGTGTCTCATGAAGTCCGCCGGGGAAGCCGGAGTGACGACGATAGTACTTCTGCTCGAGCTTTTTGCCTGTGAGAACTGCGTCCTTTGCGTTGATGATTATTACATAATCACCGCAGTCCACGTTGGGAGTATAGTTGGTTTTGTATTTGCCGCGGAGAAGGTCAGCGGCTGTTGCAGCGGTCTTGCCCAGGGGCTTGCCGGCTGCATCAAGGATGTACCATTTGCGCTCAACGGTCTCCTTGGTAAGCAGTGTTGTTGACATATATTGCCTCCAAATTAAAATAAAGAAAATTTAAACTTATTGCACTCGGGACTAACGGGCGTCCCAAACGTGCTCAATCTTTATACCACAAGGGAAGATTTCTGTCAACCTGAATTTAATTTTCTCCATAGCTTTCTCTTTAATTCTCGTTTTTTCTCTTGAAATCTCGTTTATTCTGATTTTCGATTTTATTAAAATTTGGAGGGGCCGCTTATGCGGTCCCTCCGGCTTATGGCATTTTCGCTATATTCTATTTGAAATCGTGCGCATCCTGCAGAACCATGTCCTTAACCTTAAGGAGGCGTACCTTCGTTGAGTTCTCATTCTCCGAAAGTTTCATGGTAATGTATTTGATGTTCTGCTCCAGTTCAGGAATCATAACATATTCCAGAGCGTTAACGCGGCGGCGTGTCGATTCGATTTCATCAGCCAGCAGCTGCATTGTCTTTTCGACCTGGGCGAGCTCCAGCATGTCTTCAAAAACCTGAGCCATTCTGTCAAGTGCATCATCCAGCTCACCGGATGTCTGGGCAAAGCCGTATGGATAAATCTCCGACGGGTCATTGTTCTTGGTTTTGAAGCTGTATTGCGGAACATCAACGCTCATTATGTTTTTATATGTAGTTGTAAGTTCAACGCTCTGTCTCGGATAAAGAAGAGACTGCTCGAGCATTTCCGGCGACATTATGGAGCTTGCAACCTGCAGCGAGCCAAATGCGGCCGTGAGTCCTTCCTCAACCTTTAATCTGAGCTTTTTATTTACCTTTACAACCTCCATAAACTGGCGCATCAGCTCGTCGCGTTTGTCCTTAAGAAGCTTATGGCCGCGGCGTGCGGTTTTAAGTCTTCCCTTGAGCTGATTGAGCACCATTCTGGTAGGGGTTACAGCTGTACCTGCCAAAAAGCATCACTCCTCTCTTGAAATTAGAGTTAAGAAGTTTCTCACTTCTTAGGCAAATACTTCTCGATATACTCGGGCTTGATACGCTTGAGCTCACGCGTCGGCAGGATGCTCAGAAGCTCCCAGCCAAGGTCAAGCGTCTCAGTGATAGTGCGGTCTGTCAGGTTGGTCTGGTTTACATAGCGGTTTTCAAACTCATCTGCAAACCGTGCATATAGCTTATCATCCTCAGAAAGAGCAGCCTCGCCAAGGATTGTCATGAGTTCCTTTGCGTCCTTGCCGCGTGAATATGCTGCAAAGAGCTGGTTCATGGTTCCGGCGTGGTCTTCACGAGTCTTTCCGTCGCCAATGCCCTTATCCTTAAGGCGGGAAAGTGACGGCAGAACATCTACCGGTGGAACAATGCCCTTGCGGTGGAGCTCACGGCTGAGGATTATCTGACCCTCGGTAATGTAACCGGTAAGGTCAGGAATCGGGTGGGTCTTGTCGTCTTCAGGCATCGTCAGGATAGGAATCATCGTGATGGAGCCCTTCTTGTTCTGGCGGCGGCCCGCGCGCTCATACATTGTTGCAAGGTCAGTATAGAGGTAGCCGGGATATCCGCGGCGACCCGGAACTTCCTTCTTTGCTGCGGAAATCTCACGCAGGGCTTCAGCATAGTTCGTAATATCAGTCATGATAACAAGAACCTGCATGTCCTTTTCAAAGGCGAGATATTCAGCAGCTGTAAGGGCCATACGCGGTGTTGAAATACGCTCAACGGCCGGGTCATTCGCAAGGTTTGAGAAAACAACTGTTCTTTCAATGGCGCCTGTGCGGCGGAATTCATTGATGAAGTATTCGGACTCTTCAAAGGTGATGCCTATTGCAGCAAAGACAACAGCGAAGGTTTCATTATCGCCAAGAACCTTTGCCTGACGGGCAATTTGAGCTGCAAGAGCAGCATGGGGCAGACCCGAGCCGGAGAAGATAGGCAGCTTTTGGCCACGAACCAGTGTGTTAAGTCCATCGATTGTTGAAACGCCGGTCTGAATAAATTCAGCAGGGTATGCGCGGGCTGCCGGGTTCATAGGCAGGCCGTTGATATCCATGTGGGCCTCAGCAATTATATCGGGGCCTCCGTCTATCGGCATTCCCATTCCGTTGAATACACGGCCAAGCATGTCTTCGGAAACGGCAAGCTGCTGCGGGTGCCCAAGGAAACGGACCTTCGTATCCTTAAGGTTAATGCCCTGGGCCGATTCGAAAAGCTGAACAACGGCCTTGTTGCCTTCAACCTCAAGAACCTTGCAGCGGCGGACCTGACCATTGGGGAGCTCAAGCTCGCCGAGTTCGTCATAGGTAACGCCTTCAACGCCTTCAACGACCATCAGAGGGCTTGCAACTTCTTTTATTGTCTTATACTCTTTGATCATGAGTTTTCTCCTCCCTCTGCAACTGCTGCTATTTCAGCGGCCATCTCTGTTTCGATGCTGTCATAGATTGCGCCGAAGTTGTCAGGATCAGCTGTCTTTGCACGGCCAATCTTCTCGCGGGCGTCAATTGTAAACAGAGCTTCCATGTCGATGTCCGGGTTCAGAACCGCACGGCACAGCTCGTCATATTTAAGTACGAGGCCAAGCAGGCGGAACTGCTTTGCATAGGTTGAATACGCATCCTCCGTAACGAAAGCGTTCTGCTGGAGGAAGTCTTCGCGAATCATCTTGGCTGTTTCCATTGTAAGACGGTCGCTGGGAGAGAGCGCATCCTGACCGACGAGGCGGACGATTTCCTGCAGTTCACTCTCCTCCTGGAGAATATGCATTGCCTTTTCACGGTTCTTCATATATGTGGGGCCGAACTGCTCGCCATACCAGTCAGCCAGGTTATCGAGATAAAGCGAGTATGATGTGAGCCAGTTGATGGCCGGGAAGTGGCGGGCATATGCAAGGCTTGAGTCGAGAGCCCAGAAGACCTTTACAATACGCATTGTGGCCTGGGAAACAGGCTCGGAGATATCGCCGCCCGGAGGTGAAACGGCACCAATTGCGGTAACTGAGCCCTGACGCTGGTCTGAGCCCATGCACTGGACAACGCCGGCTCTTTCATAGAACTGGCTGAGTCGTGACGCCAAGTATGCGGGATAACCTTCTTCACCGGGCATTTCCTCCAGTCGACCGGACATCTCACGAAGGGCCTCGGCCCAGCGGGAGGTGGAGTCTGCCAGAACGGCTACATCATAGCCCATATCTCTGAAATACTCAGCGATTGTAATGCCTGTATATATTGAAGCCTCACGGGCTGCAACAGGCATATCAGATGTGTTCGCAATAAGGACTGTTCTCTTCATAAGCGGTTCGCCGTTGCGCGGGTCCTTGAGTTCAGGGAACTCCATAAGAACGTCGGTCATCTCATTTCCGCGTTCGCCGCAGCCGATATAGACGACTATGTCAACGTCTGACCACTTTGCAAGCTGGTGCTGAACAACTGTTTTGCCGGAGCCGAACGGGCCCGGAACAGCTGCCGTGCCGCCCTTTGTAATGGGGAACATCGTGTCGATAACACGCTGGCCTGAGTTCAGGGGGCGCTTCGGAACAAACTTCTTTGCATAAGGTCTGCCGATACGGACCGGCCAACGCTGAATCATTGTAAGCTCATGATCGGTGCCCTTCTCGTCTTTAACAACAGCAATGACATCAGTTACGACATGCTCGCCGCTGCCGACTGAAACAACTTCGCCCGAAAGTCCGTTCGGTACCATTATCTTGTGGAGAATTGCTGATGTTTCCTGAACGGTTCCCAGAACATCTCCGGGGCCGACCTTGTCTCCCGGCTTCGCAACGGGGACGAAGTCCCATTTCGCTGTGCGGCTGAGGGCGGGAACATCTGTTCCACGGGTTATGCAGTCTCCCGAAATGCGGCGCATTTCAGGAAGGGGACGCTGAATTCCATCATAAATATTGTCCAGCATGCCGGGTCCGAGCTCAACGGACATAGGCATTCCGGTTGTTATGACTTCAGCACCGGGTCCGAGACCGGAGGTCTCTTCATATACCTGGATAGAAGCGCTGTCGCCGGTCATGTTAAGAATCTCACCGATAAGATGCTGCTCACCGACGCGAACAACGTCAGATACGTTAGCATCCGCAAGACCTTCCGCAACGACCAGCGGTCCGGCTACTTTTGTAACTATACCCATCTAATTAATTACCTTCCTTCCTTGTTAGTCACCAAGGATATTTGTGCCGACAGCCTTTTCAACCGCATCATTAAGAGCGGTGAGTCCGAGTCCGATGGACCCGTCTCTGCCCGGAATCATAATGATGGCCGGGGAAGGACTGTTTTTATATTTGTTTATCTCACCTGTCATATTGGCTGCGAGAGTTTCCTCGATATAGATTATAGCATAATCCTCACTGTCTCTGGTTAGTGAGCGCAGTGTGCGGATTGCTTCGTCTGAGTTTGCAGCGGGGAATGTTTCAAGGCCAAGAGCCTTGAAGCCCATAACGGTCTCCCTGCCGCCTATAACAGCAATTTTAAGCATAAAGATCACGCAGCCTTTCTCTGATCGCGTCAGCGTCAATTCCCGCAAGCTTTGAGGTGAGAATCATTCTGATGGCCGTGATTTCGGTTTCAACTGCAGCCATATAGGCAATTACCGTCTCCTCGCCGTAGGAAACGAGCTTAGCATTACTCAGATATGAGTTGACAGCATTGTCACATGCCAGTTCAAAGGCTGTCATCGTTCCACCCTCAGCTGCCACTGTACCCAGCTCCGCCGCTTTTTCAAGAACTGTGTGAGCATAAAGCGGGGCAAGGTTTTCAGGTCCGCCGGAGCTTATTATGCGTTCAACGCCGGTTGCGCCGCCGTCTATCAAAACCTCCCGGAGGAAGTCCTGGTTTTTGTGCATTCTGGCTGTTCTTATGCTGCTCTTAAGGTTAGCAGTGTCGATAAGGAGCTGTACATAGCCCTTGAGGAATTCGCTGCCCGACTTTTCAGCCGACTGAAGGAGCTCCTTGTAATAAGCCCGGTCAAGCACGAAGTCCGCCAGCTGCGGGTTGGCAGTTCTGGCAAGGGTTTCCTTTGCCTCTCTCATTGCGCTGCCAAGCGCTTCGGGAATAAGGTTATATCGCTCTTCGTTATAGTTGGTGAGAAGCTCATCAGGCTTAATGCGCCCCGAGCCGCTCATCAGATATGCCGCATCAGTCCCCATTGCCTCGCTCTTGATTATGGCCTTGGCATTATGATAGTCATATTTGACCTTGAAAACATCAACAATGCTTTTATCATTGCACATGCGCTCAAGCTCACCATAAATATCTGCCCGGTGCTGTGCCAGAGCTTCATCAATTTCGTCCGCGTTCAGCTGAGACATATCAGGATATCCGCAGTCTGTGAGAAGCTTTGCAGCCTCTTCAAAGGTTGCAGCGTCCAGCATACGCTCTGCCTTGTCGCGGTTGAGAAGCTTTGGCTCTCTTGCGCGGAGCATGGCGGAAAGATACAGATACGCTTCTTTTTTGTTAGCCAAGATATTGTCCTCCCTGATTGGGATTACTGAAAGAGCAGCTTGGCAAGCTCAGCGGACATATCCCCTCTGCAGAGGTCAACAAGGAGTTCAACTGTGCAGTTAACCTCGATGCTGCCCTTGCGGGTAATAAGACCGCCGGCGAAGCTGCCGGTTTCATTGGCCAGCTTCAAATTGCCCTTAATGCCTTTTGCTTCCAGCTTCTCGTTGGCCGCCTTAACAACAGCCTCTCCGACAGACGCCTTGTCCTTTTCATTAAGGACAATTTCCTCGTCTCCGTCTGTTGCGGCGTTTGCAGCCAGCTTTGCAAGAAATTCAGTATACTTTTCACCGGGGAGATTAACGATTTTTTCAACAGCCTTGCTGAAGCCGGCAGATACCATTTCCTGCTTGAGGCCCAGTATCTCCTTTTTTGCTTCCATCTGAGCAAGTCTGTTAACACTTTCGACCGCGGCCTCGCAGTCCTTAACTCCGAGACGGACCTTTTCGGCGTAGGCCTCCTGAGCCTTTGCCTCATATTTCGCTCTGATCGCCTTGCACTGCTCTTCGGCCTGAGCGAGTATCGCGTTGGCCTGAGCTGATGCATCAGCCTGAATGTGCGCGATTATTTTTTCAGTGCCTTTCATTTTACTCAGTCCTGCCTTTGTTTTATTTCTGAATTATTTATAATCAGATGTTAACGAGCATCATGAAGGATGCAAGCAGGGACAGAATTGCATAGAACTCAACGGTGATGCAAAGGATCATGCCCTTTGACCAGTGATCCGGGTTCTTTGCGAGCAGATTAACTGACGCTGCGGCAACCTTGCCCTGTGCAATAGCTGTTACGAGACCGCCGATTGCCATAGGCATGCAGGCTGCGAAATAACGGCAGCCGTCAACAAAGCTGAGGTCTGCAGCTGAACCGCTGAGAACACCCATCTGCATAATTGCGAAGAACCATACAACCAGGCCGTAAAGGCCCTGGGTACCAGGGATAACCTGAAGAATCATCGCTTTACCAAATTTTGCAGGATCTTCGGAAATAAGGCCTGCGCCGGCCTGACCGGCTATACCTGTTCCGATACCGGAGCCTGCGCCGGGAAGGCAAGCTGCCAGACCCGCGCCAAGAAGGCCTATAGCAAGACCGGTGTGCTGAAATAAGAATTCCATAATAATTTCCTCCTGATGTTATTATTCTTTAACATTATAAAATTTTGTATTTATCTCAAGCGGGGCAAAGGCTCTGCCGCCGTCCTGATAAAACTTTCCGAAATACTCCAGGCACTGCAGTCGCAGGTCATGGACATAGCAGCCCAGAAGATTAAGCCCGAAGTTAAGCGCATGGCCGATTATGAACACAAGTGCAAACGTGAACAGGTTGCCTGTTATGGCGCCGATTGTGTTGAAAACCGTCGCAACAACGCTGCCGGCGAGCATAAGAGCCATGATACGGGCATAGGACAGAATGTCTCCGAACCAGCCGGTTGCCTCGTTATATAGGGTTCCAAAAATTGAGGTTACCTTGCCGAAGCCCTTCTTGTCTCTCGTTCCGCCATAAAACAGCATTACAAGGCCGATTACCAGAACGATGGGAATTCCGCCGATGGTACCGATTTTGAAATACATCAGCGCCGCCCCGATGAGAATTACCCACAGTGCACCTTCATAGAAAACCATGCCGAGCACATCACCATGCTTGCATTTCTGAACCGCATTGATAACCATACCTGTGTTCAGGTGGATAACGCCAAGAATCATCGCGCCGATAAGCACCATCATGCTGTCGTTCAGTGGGCTGAACAGTGCGGGCAGACCGGTAAACGTTGTGTTGGGGTTAATCAGCTTTGCAACCTGCTCCGGAGCATCTCCGAAAAATCCGCCGGTTAAGATGCCCATTACGAATGTCGAAATACCGCCCCACAGCAGCAGCTGGCAGAAGCTTAGGCTTCCCTTGCGTGGTTTGATTTTCTTCATAGCGACAAGCGCGGCGATAATCATAATCAGACCATAGCCCATGTCAGCCATCATAAGTCCATAGAACAGAATGAAGAATGGAGCCATAAGCGGGTTCGGGTCAACCGTTCCGTACTGCGGCAGACTGTACATGTTGGTAACCATGTTAAGGCCGTTTGTAATCTTGTTATTCTTGAGCTTGACGGGAACCTCGGGATATTCCTCCTCAGCCGGTTCGCTCGTCTCCCACGCGCAGTCATATTTTTCGAAGACGGAAGCCATTTCTTCTTCCTTCTCGGCAAGAATCCAACCCGTGAGTACAACGGTTGATTCCGTCCCCTCAAGCTTTTCCTCCGCCTCAGCCTTGGCGACCTTAACGGTCATCCTGTCGGCTGCGAATTTAAGGTCGTTGCGTCTTACACTCTCGGCCGCAATGGCATCAGCCGTCTGCTGCTTTTCAGCTGCGAGACTGCTTAACTGGTTTTCCGTTGCGGAGAGGCACTCGCGTGCCGTTCCGTCCATACCGCCGAATGCTGTGGCAGTAAAGTTAAACTGCCTTAAGACCTCCTGCACGCTTTGGAGCAAATCCCTGGAGCAGATAATCGCAACATAATGAGCGGCCTTGTCTTCGTTGATGCGGAAGAGTTCAGTCTCCTCGCCGGTTTCAGCCAGTGCCGCCTCAACGGAGGCTAAATCGATTTTTGCGGGGATAGACCCCATAATAACAGACGCGTATTCCGTCCCGGTGCAGCTGAGATTCATCCCGAAATCAAGCCATGGCTTTAATGACTCGGAAACAGAACGCAGTCTGCTTTCCTCGGCGGATATGCGCCGCACCTCTTCGTCCTTTGCTTCGATGGTCCGGGCAAAATCAATGCTGCCCTGAAGCCCGCTGTCACTGAGGAAATCCTCGCAGTCGGCCTCCGGCTTTGCTGAGAGCAAAGGCTTTTTCTCCGGAGCATACTTGTTAAGCAGTTCAACAGCATGTGCAAGCGACTGCTGGTCCGCCCGGTATTGCATAAGGTTGGAGCTTTCGCCCTTGAGGACTGAGCCGTATTCCTCTGCAAGGGATTCACTCAGCTCGTCCACTTCGACACACCCGTGCCTGACGAGCTCATCCAGCAGCTGCTGCTTCTGTGAACGGACAACTGCGAGCGTGAGGTGCTTCATTTTCATTATTGCCATCTCAGCTGCTCACTATCCTTTCCACTACAAGATTTGCTGCTTCCTCGAGCCTGGACCCGGCAAGACTGCGAAGCTCAGCTTTTTGCTGCTCCGTCGCTTTGCCAAGCTCTTCAGCTGCTGCAGAAGATTTTTCGCCGGATTGCTTTTTTAACTCTTCGAGCTCCGTCTCAGCCTTCTTTACCGCATCATCAATCATTTTCTTTCCCGCGGCCTCGGCATCGGCAAGCATCTGCTTTGCCTGGGTCTGAGCATAGGAAACCGCTGTTTTTGCAGCATCCTCAGCCTGGGAAATACTTGTAATCGCTTCAAACGACATTGGCACACCTCCTCCTGAATAAGTTATATCATTTTAATTCAAACCGGTTAACCGCAAATTAATCAGCCGGCAATGCATAAAATAACATATAATATGATACAACAAAAACCGTTAGATAACAAGCAAAAACGCCTTGGCATAATGACAGAATTTTGCCGTTTATTTTAGTGCAATATGTTCAGTTTGCTAAATTTTTGTCATATAGTTGGAGCAAAAACGGAGTTCCCGACAGGGTCCTCCGTTTTTATGCATTAACTGCTACCTATCTTTTTTCATGCTTGCCGACGTAGCCTGCGTTCTGTCTGGACGCACCGCGATTCCGGTCTTTGCTCTCTCCTGAGCCCGAGGCTTTGAGTCTAGTGCCGCTCTCTGTCAAGGCTTTGAGCTTTGAGTTCTGCTCCTTCTTCTTCGCATACTCCTTTTTCAGCGCTTCCGTTTTGCGTAAAACAGCCGTGCTATCCTTCCCGTATATGGCAATCACCTCTTCCTCATCGGTAATAAGGCCGAGGCGCGAGGGAACGCCCGCAAAGTCGGGAATATTATATCTGAGCACCATGCTGCACCACGCCTTGCCGGAATTTTTGTTAAGATACCTGTAAATAACATCGGTAATCCGCTTTGCTACGAAGCCGGAGAGAAGGCCTATCAGCAATCCGGCAAGCACATCTGAGGGATAGTGTGCCATCATATAGTTTCTTGAGATCATCATTAATACAACCACGACAATGCCGGGAATGGTCCATTTTTTCCCGTTTTGAAGTCGCAGTGCCGTCATCGCTGCCGCAGCTGCAGTTACATGGCCCGACGGGAAGGAGAAATCATCCTCTGCCGGGGAGCCGATGGCCTGCCACCATTGCCGGTACAGGTCAACTGTTTCAAACGGGCGCGGGCGGGCAATCATGTCTTTAAGGATAAAGTTCGTAATAAGCGCTCCGCAGCCAACTGCGCCGAATAGGCATATTCCAAGTCTCCTTGTTCTGGAGAAGCACATAAGAATCAGGGAAAGCAGAATAAAAATGAGTCCCTTTTCTCCCAGAAGTGTAATTAACTTGAATATAAATGTAAGGAAGCCGCATGATACGGCATGCAGTGCGGAGAGGATCGCTTTGTCATAGCCTGCGAAAAATGAGTTAAGCCATGCTGCTGCAGCTGTCATTTCCATTTTGCACTTTCCTCCGTAGTATCAGCTGTTTTGTGAGCCGTTGCTCTGCCGGTTGCCTCTGTTGTGGCGGCGATTGTTTCTGCGCGGTTTTCGGCTTTCGCCTTTTGCCGTGTTGGTGGTGTTTTCTGTTCCTTTCGGGGGATTCTGCTGCGGCCTTTTGTCTGCGGGCCGGGGCTCCACGCTCGTCTGATTTTGCGTGGTCCCCTTTTGAACACGTACCTTCCTGTGCGGACGGCTCTGCTTCAACGGTGCATCTCCGGCAGATGTTCCCCGCTGTCTCCGAACGGCAGCGCGTTCCTGTGATTCCCCCGAGGGTGCGTCAGCGCCCTTTTCAAAATCTATAAGCGCTTCCCATTCGTTACCTTCATCAGGTGTATCATTGACTCCCTCGTCTTCGGCAGTGGGATCATATTCGAGAACATGGGGAAGCGGAGTTCCTTCAGGCGGTCTGCCACCCGGAACAGTCGCAACCTGGTTGACCTTGAGCACATGCAGGTCACCGGACGGGTCTGAGTCAAGCCGAACCGAAACGCGTTCGCGTAGAAGGTTGACGGACTCAACAGTTCCGTAGCCGTCTATTGTTTCTACAAACGCGCCAGTCTTCGGGCAGCGCTTCTGCAGGTCTGCGTATGCGTCCTCTTCATATCTAAGGCAGCACATCAGTCTGCCGCAACTGCCGGAAATCTTCGTTGGGTTCAGCGGCAAGTTCTGAGTCTTTGCCATTTTTGTTGAAACAGGTGCAAAATCGCTAAGAAACTGGGAGCAACAGAAGGGCCGGCCACATATCCCGAGGCCGCCGATCATTTTTGCTTCGTCTCTGATGCCAATCTGACGAAGCTCTATTCTGTTATGATATACAGCCGCCAGATCCTTGACGAGTTCGCGGAAGTCAACGCGGCCATCTGCCGTGAAATAAAACGTCGTCTTGCTACCGTCAAAGGAGCATTCAACGTCAACGATTTTCATTTCCAGGCCGTGGCTCGCAGCCTTTTCGCGGCAGACTCCGAGCGCTTCCTTTTCACGGGATCTGTTCGCCGTCTCCTGGCGCAAATCCTGTTCGGTTGCCTTGCGGAGCACAACTCTGAGTGGAAGGACAACGGATGTGTCTTCTACCATGTGGTTGCCGCGGGAGCATTCAGCCAGCTCCATACCGTTGGCTGTTTCAACAACCACGCGGTCACCCTGTTCAATTTTAAGGCCGTTGGGATTGAAATAATAGTTCTTTCCGCCAACCTTGAATTTTATGCTAACAACTTCTGTCAATTTGCTTGTTCCTCTGTTCGTATTTATTATTTCTCGGGTATTGAATCAATTTCAAGCAGACCGAGCACCTGCTTAACGCCAACGTTGGCTTTTATATAGCCGGCGCATTTTTCCATCAGCTTCTCCGTTTCGCAAAGCTGAACAGCATCCAGGCCCATTCTGCTTTTTCTGCCTGCAAGCATATCCGTAATATATCCGGAAATCGCAGATATAAAATCCGCAGCCTCCTGCGGGGTCATTTTCCCATTTTTTTCGCAGAAGGTGCAGAGACCTGACCGATCGTGCCGAGATATATACATCAGATATTCTTCGGCAAGGCCGTCTTCCTCGACATCCGCCCGGTCTGCCTCCGGAGCCGCATTTATCTCTGTGCAGCGGGAGCGCACAGTGGTAAGGAACACATCAGCCCGGGGTGCGCAGAGAATCAGGATCACGCCGGTTGGAGGTTCCTCGAGGAGTTTAAGTGCGGCATTCTGGGCGTTGATGTTCATAACGTCTCCATCCGCAAATATATACACCTTGTGCTCAGACTCATTCGGCAAAACAACGGCGTCTGCAATTACATCGCGCACCTGGTTGACGGCTATTTCATTTTTTGCGCTACCCTCGCCGTATCGGATTATTTTTACATCCGGGTGAACCGGACGATTGCCTGATGCCAGCACCTTTCTGCAGGCACTGCAGCGGCGGCAGGGCACCTGCCCTTCGCTGCGGCAAACTGCAGCGGCCGCTACATCCAGCGCTGATGAAAGCGCATCCTCTTTATTGGGCGAGGCTATTATATATGCGTGGCGGATTTCAGCAGCGTTATGGAACGAAAAGGTCATTGCTGCTTAAGCTTATCCAGGCCAAGCTTAAGGCGGCGGATTGTTTCATCGCGGCCAAGAATGTGGCAGATTTCAACTGCACCGCCCGGAGTTACGGTTTTTCCGGCTGCGGCAATTCTTACCGGCCACATAACAACAGACTTTTTGACGCCCATCGTCTCGGTAAGTACGGTCATCGCCGCAAGAAGGCCTTCGTCATTCCACTCAGGCAGTGCCTCAAAGGCCGGGATTATTTTTTCAAGTACATCAGCCGAGGTTTCCTTTGTTGACTTTGACTTTTGGTGAATGAATATTTCCGGTTCATACTCCGGAAGGGAATCGAAAAAGTCAAGCTTTTCAGGGATTTCACCAAGAACCTCCGTCCGCTGGTGTAGAAGAGGCGCTATATCGTCAGGATTGATGGACGGGTTTTTAACCGCCATGCGGATAAAGGGCCGGGCCGCGTCGGCAAATTCCTCCTCGGTCATGGCTCTTATATACTCAGCATTAAAATATCTGAGCTTTTCGATGTCAAAAATAGCCGGAGATTTTGAAATGCCCTGAAGATTAAATATTTCCTTCAGCTCGTCAAGGGAGAAAATTTCCTGCTCTCCTCCAGGGCTCCAGCCAAGGAGGGCGACATAGTTTATAACCGCGTCAGTCAGGTAGCCCTGAGAAACCAAATCCTCATAGGACGGGTCTCCGTGCCGCTTTGACATTTTGTTATGAGCATCTCGCATTACAGGAGAGCAGTGAACATATTTGGGAATTGCCCAGCCGAAGCCGTTATAAAGCAGATTATATTTAGGTGCCGACGAGAGATATTCGCTCCCCCGGACCACATGGGTAATGCCCATTAAATGGTCATCTACCACATTGGCAAAGTTATATGTGGGCATTCCGTCGCGCTTTATGAGCACTTGATCGTCAAGGGTGGAGTTGTCAACGGTAATGTCACCAAAAATTTCATCATGGAAGGTAGTGGTGCCCTCATGTGGGACGAGCTGACGGATTACGTACGGTTCACCAGCCGCGGCCCGCTTTTCGCCATCCTCCCGCGAAAGGCTGCGGCACGGATCGTCTTCCCGTTCAAATGTTCCGGAATCCTCCATGCTCTCAGCCTTCTCGCAGAAGCAACGGTAGGCATGGCCTCGCTCAATGAGGAGTTCGGCAAAGTCCTTATACATACTCATGCGTTCACTCTGAATATATGGAGCCACCGGTCCGCCTACGTCAGGGCCCTCGTCGTGCTCAAGATGGCACTCCTTCATGGTTCTGTATATAACATCAACCGCTCCATCCACCAGACGTCCCTGGTCAGTGTCTTCAATGCGAAGGATAAATTTTCCGCCTGCATTGCGGGCGATTAAATATGTGTAGAGAGCCGTGCGCAGGTTACCAACGTGCATATAGCCTGTGGGAGAGGGGGCAAAGCGGGTTCTCACCTCGCCAACCGGTATTTTGCTCTCGAGCTCTTCAAACCATTCTTTGCTTTTCATTGTAATTTATTTCTCCGGAAAATATAAATTTCTATTGCTCATTTCACTTCCTACAATAATATTTTAGAATTCGATGGTTGTCAAGACGAACTTATTCAGTTATAATATAATGAATTTGAATCATAGCGAGGCAAGAGATGGAAAACACACCCGAAGTTAAGAAAACAATGTTCTCAGGCATCCAGCCCTCGGGGGATCTGCACCTTGGCAATTACCTTGGTGCAATTAAGAACTGGGTTGAGCTGTCTGATTCATATAACTGCTTTTACTGCATAGTGGACGAGCACAGCATAACTGTCCGGCAGGACCCGGCTGAGCTGAGAAAACGTTCAACCGTTCAGCTTGCGCAGTATATAGCCTGTGGGCTTGACCCGCAGAGGAACACTCTGTTTATTCAGAGCCATGTTCATGAGCATGCGGAGCTTGGCTGGATCTTAAACTGCTACACGATGTTCGGTGAACTAAGCCGCATGACCCAGTTTAAGGACAAGAGCTCGAAACATACTGACAACATCAATGGTGGTCTGTTTACATACCCGGCTCTTATGGCGGCCGACATTTTGCTATATCAGGCACACTACGTTCCCGTTGGTGCTGACCAGAAGCAGCATGTTGAGCTTACCCGTGACATTGCTAACAGGTTTAACAACATCTATGGTGAAACCTTCGTCGTCCCCGAGCCGTTCATTCCCAAGGCCGGAGCGAGAATAATGAGCCTTTCAAACCCGACTAGCAAGATGAGCAAGTCGGACCCGGCGGGCTGCGTCTTTATTATGGACAAGCCGGAGGACATCGCCCGAAAGTTCAAACGTGCAATCACCGACTCAGACACAGAGCACTGCGTCCGCTTTGCGCCGGAGGAAAAGCCGGGTGTTTCAAATCTGATGAACATATACTCATCTGTAACCGGAAAAACTCATGAGGAAATTGAGTGTGAATTTGACGGGCTCGGCTACGGTGCATTTAAGCCGGCTGTCGGCGAAGCGGTCATTGAACAGTTGCGCCCCGTCCGGGAGGAAGCCGAGCGTCTGATTTCAGACAAGGCATATCTCAAGGAGATATATACTGACGGCGCAATGCGAGCCTCAAAAACAGCCCGCAGAACGCTTTCAAAGGTCTGCAGAAAAATTGGCTTTGTGGAAAAGCCGTTTTAAGAAGGATTTAATATGTTTCCATATTTAAGCATTTGGTTGCGCCTTGTTCTTTCGGCCGTTGTCGCCTGCATGGTCAGCTTTGCAATGACGCCTCCTGTTAAGCGCTTTGCCGAGAGCATCGGTGCGGTTGACAAGCCCAGTGAACGGCGAATTAATACCGTGCCCATTCCGCGGATGGGTGGACTTGCAATATTTATCGGCTTTATGCTTGCGCTTGTTCTGTTTGTGGAATTCACTCAGCCCGTTACCGGCATAATTGTCGGCGCGCTGATAATTGCAATTATGGGTGCCGTTGACGACATCATAAGCCTTAAGCCGGCTGTAAAGCTACTTTTTCAGATTATTGCGGCGATTGTTGCCATTCACTGCGGTGTTGTTTTCAACGGGATCACAAATCCTCTTGGCAGTCCCGAGTCGGCCACCATATATATTAACAGTCGTCTCCCGGCAATTATACTTACCCTAATCTGGATTGTCGGCTGCACAAACGCTGTTAATCTGATTGACGGGCTGGATGGACTGGCTGTAGGTGTTTCCACAATAAGCTCGGTAACAATGCTTATTGTCTCGCTGATTGTTTCAAGCGACGTTAATGTTTCCGTTATACTTGCGTGCCTTTGCGGGGCGTGCATTGGCTTTATGCCATATAATCTCAACCCGGCAAAAATATTTATGGGTGATGTCGGTTCGCAGTTGCTGGGCTTTGTTCTGGCAACAGCTTCCACGCTGGGCTTGTTTAAACTGCATGCCGTTATAACTTTCCTTGTTCCTGTTATGGCAATGGCAGTTCCACTGGCAGACACTGTGTTTGCATTTTTCCGCCGCATTGCCCACGGGCAGAGTCCGTTCCACGCTGACAAGGGACATTTCCACCACCGTCTGCTCGCAATGGGTCTGAGCCAGAAGCAGGCAGTCGCGGTGCTGTATGCTGTTTCGGCTGTTCTGGGGCTCTTCTGCGTCACCCTTTCCGGAACAGACGTTGTCATGAAGATTAGCTGCATAGTCGTTGCTTTTATAATAGCGCTTGCCATCTGGGTCTCCGTTCTCCGTAAGCACCCGGTTCATAAAGTTCAGGGTGACGAGGACGTGAAAATATATGACGGTAAGAAATAATATATAAATCTGATGGCAAAACGAATAATGAGCGTGTTGAAGAAAAGGCTTTCCGCCGTTCTCCTTCTCACGCTCATTGATGTATATCTATCTCGCAGCGTAGCCTGCTGCCGTGCGTCAAAGAGCGAAGCATTACCGTCTTGCTTCGCCATAAGCATGCAATAAATGCCTTTCATTTGGAGAAAACAGCAATGGATAGCGATATAATAATCAGAACAATGACCGCAGATGACTATAACAAGGTCAAGGCGCTTTGGATGACGATAAGCGGCTTCGGCATAAGAACGATTGACGATTCCCGCTCCGGCGTTGAACGCTTTATCCGCCGCAATCCGACAACGAGTATTGTTGCCGAGCGAAATGGAGAAATTGTTGGGACAATTCTTTGCGGCCATGACGGGCGAAACGCCTGCTTTTATCATGTATGCGTCCGTGAGGATCTCAGGCGGCGTGGAATAGGCAAGGCGATGGCCGTGGCGGCAATGAGGGCACTGCAGCCGGAAGGAATTAACAAGGTGTCGCTCGTAGCCTTCAAGAAGAACGAGATAGGCAACCAGTTCTGGAACAAAGAGGGCTGGCGTCTGCGGGATGATCTTAACACATATGAGTTCGTTTTGAACGAGGAAAATATTACCAATTTTAACTCATGACCACATTGAAAACCGAATCATCAGGCATTGGGCCAACTGCCCGCTTCAGTGCAATTGAGGCATTATTCTGGGGCAGCTACAGTGCAATTTTTGCATATTCAAGCGTATACCTGCTTGACAAAGGCTTTTCAAACAGCGTAATAGGCTATATAATCGCCATTGGCAGTATTCTTTCGGCGGTTTTGCAACCGTCCGTCGGAGCATACGCGGACAGAAGCAGAAAAAACGTTCTTCACACGCTGTTGACCGTTTTTTCGCTGATTATGGTTCTCTGCTGCGGCGGACTTTTGTGCGCGGGCCGGGTGTTTTGGGTAACGGCACTGCTATATGGACTGCTTATTGCCTTTCTGCAGGTTATTACTCCCCTTATTAACTCGCTTGGAATGCTTTTCATTTCTCGCGGCGTTAATATTAATTTTGGCATTGCCCGTGGGCTTGGCTCTTTGGCCTATGCCGGAATTTCAGCTTTGCTTGGTGTTTTGACGGAGCGGTTTGATGTTTCGACGGTTATATGGACGGTAATGGCCTTATATGTATTAATGATAATTGCCGTTGTGACCTTCCATTTTACAGATATAAACGAAGATCCTGCATCAACGGATATGGTCGAAGCTCCTGCAAAGCAAAACATTTTTGAATTTTTCGCATCTCACCGGCGTTTTACTGTACTCCTCTTCGGGAATGTTCTCATTTTTATAAGCTACAACATGGTTTGCGACTATCTATATCAGATTATTGCAAGCATCGGTTGCACAAGCTCAGACCTGGGAAATGTTCTGTTTGTCGGCGCGGCGCTGGAGTTGCCGTCGCTCTTTCTCCTGACGCGGATTAACAAGCGTGTCAGTTCCGGGCATCTGTTTAAGCTTACCGCGATTTTCATGACACTTAAGAACATAATACTTCTGTTTGCCGGCAGCCTGGCCGCGGTTTATTGCGCAATGCTCACTCAGCCGCTGGGCTTTGGACTTTTCGCCGGCATTAGCATATACTATGTGAGCCACACGATTGAGTCGGAAAATGACGTTCGCGGGCAGTCTCTGATGACTGACACAATAACTGTTGGGGCTGTTTTGGGAAGCCTTCTGGGCGGAATCATTATAGATGCGGCATCAGTCAAGGCGATGCTCGTATTTGCAGTGATTGTTTCCGCAGTGGGAATGGTAATTGTTTGTCTCAGCGCCGAAAATGGCAAGCGCCTCGGGTAATTTTTTTAAAGGAGTTATTGCATTATGGCCTACAAATCTGACATTGAAATTGCTCAGGAAGCGGTTATGCAGCCGATTAGCAGCATTGCGGAGAGCATAGGCATTCCGGAGGATGCCGTTGAAAATTACGGAAAATACAAGGCCAAGATAGATATAAATTTTCTCAATAATATGCCCGAAAAAGGAAAGCTTATCCTTGTTACAGCCATAACACCGACTCCCGCCGGTGAGGGTAAGACGACAACGTCTGTCGGCTTGACTGACGGGCTGAGAAAAATTGGTAAAAATGCTGTTGTCGCGCTCCGCGAGCCCTCCCTTGGGCCCGTTTTTGGCATTAAAGGCGGAGCCGCAGGCGGCGGATATGCGCAGGTTGTTCCAATGGAGGATATTAACCTTCATTTCACCGGCGATTTTCACGCAATAGGGGCAGCAAACAACCTGCTTGCCGCAATGCTGGATAATCACATTCAGCAGGGCAACGCCCTCGGGATTGATGTTAAGCAGATTACATGGAAACGTGCCGTTGACATGAATGACCGTCAGCTGCGCCATATAATCAATGGACTTGGCGGCAGGATGCAGGGCGTTCCCCGCGAGGATGGGTTTGAAATTACCGTCGCCTCCGAGATTATGGCAGTTCTGTGCCTGGCCTCAGGGATTAAGGACCTAAAGGAGCGCCTGGCCCGCATAATAGTTGCATACACGTATAGCGGTGAGCCCGTTACCGCTCATGACCTTAAGGCTGAGGGAGCTATGGCTGCCTTGCTGAAGGATGCGATTAAGCCGAACCTTGTTCAGACTCTCGAGGGCACTCCCGCTTTTATTCACGGCGGGCCTTTTGCGAACATTGCGCACGGCTGTAATTCAGTTATTGCAACGCGCACGGCTCTAAAGCTGGCTGATTATGTTGTTACGGAGGCCGGATTCGCAGCCGACCTGGGAGCGGAAAAGTTTTTTGATATAAAATGCCGCATGGCAGGGCTCACCCCGTCGGCCGTTGTTATCGTTGCGACAGTACGTGCCCTTAAATATCACGGAGGTGTTCCGAAGGCAGAGCTTAACTCGGAAAACCTCGCCGCACTTGAAAAAGGTCTTCCTAATCTGCTGCAGCATGTTTCAAACATCAGAGATGTATACGGGCTGCCATGCGTTGTAGCAATAAACGCCTTTCCAACCGACACCAAGGCCGAGCTTGACCTGGTTGAGCGTAAGTGCAATGAGCTCGGCGTAAACGTCGCTCTGAGTGAGGTCTGGGCAAAGGGCGGTGAAGGGGGAGCAGCATTGGCCGAAGAGGTTGTAAGGCTGTGCGATGCCGGCAGTGACTTTAAGTTTTCTTATCCGCTTGACTGCTCTATTGAGGAAAAGCTTACGATTATCTGCAGGCGTATTTATCATGCAGACGGCGTTGTCCTTACTGACAATGCGAAAAAACAGGCAAAGCAGCTGACTGATCTCGGCTTTGGCGGAATGCCTATATGCATGGCCAAAACGCAGTACAGCTTCTCCGATGACCCCGTGCTGTTAGGTGCTCCAAGAGGCTTTAACGTTACTGTTAAGAATCTGAAGGTTTCGGCGGGCGCCGGATTTATAGTTGCCATGACCGGTGATATTATGACCATGCCCGGCCTGCCGAAGGTTCCCGCCGCTGAAAAGATAGACGTAGACGAAAATGGAGTTATCAGCGGGTTGTTCTGATACTCGCCGGAGGTTTTTGATTAATGGATTCTGAAGGTACAAGTATAAAAGCCTTTACCGCCGCGTTGGCGTCCTCCTCTCCGGTCCCCGGAGGCGGTGGCGCTTCAGCACTTGCGGGTGCTCTGGCCGCAGCTCTTTGCTCAATGGCGGCAAATCTCACGGCCGGGAAGCCGCGATATGCCTCGGTTGAAGATGATATGATTCGCATCGCCGGCCGTTGCTCTGAGCTTTCAGCTGAACTCACGGGTCTTATAGACAAGGACGCGGAGGCATTTATCCCGCTCGCCGGAGCATATTCAATTTCAAAGGCTGACCCTGAACGGGAAAAGGCAATTGCGGAAGCATCAATCAATGCATGCTCTGCAGTGTGCATGGTGCTCACCTGCTGTTGCGAGGTTACGGAGCTTCTTGAAGATACCCTCGAAAAATGCAGCCCCATGATGATTTCTGATGTTGGTTGCGGGGCGCTTTTGTGCAGCGCCGCCCTCAAGGCCGCAGCAATGAATGTGTTTGTAAACACGAAGGCTCTGCGCGGAGCGCCGCGGGCCGATATGATTGAAAAGCGGGTTTATATGATGCTGAACGAATACGGTCCCCGCACTGAGAAAATTTCTTCCGCTGTTATGCAGCAGCTGACAGGAGGCGCAAATGGCTGAAATACTAAAGGGTGCCCCGGTTGCCGCTGCCATAAACGAGAAGACAGCTGTTGAGGTGGCGCAGCTCAGAGCAGAGGGTATTGTTCCGGCTCTGGCAATTCTTCGGGTTGGCGAAGGTGAGAGCAACCTTGCCTATGAGCGCAGCGCGGTAAAGCGCTGTACAGAGTTGGGGATTGATGTTAAAAGCGTTGTTATTCCCAGTGGTTGCTCGCAGGAGGAGCTTATTTGTCGGATTAAGGCGCTTAACGAAGACAAGTCCGTCAGTGGAATCTTAATGCTTCGTCCACTTCCGGACCGTCTTGACGAGGCGGCCGCATGCGAGGCTGTTATTGCTGAAAAGGACGTTGACGGTATTACGTCCGGTTCAATGGCGAGGGCTTACTCCGGCCGCGGCTGGGGATTTGCCCCATGCACTGCTCAGGCCTGCATGGAGATCTTGAATTATTATAATATAAGCCCGCAGGGAAAACGTGCGGCAATAATCGGCAGAAGCCTTGTTATAGGCAGGCCTGTTGCCATGCTCCTCATGGCTCAAAATGCCACAGTAACAATCTGCCACACCAAAACCCAAAATGTCTCGCAGATATGCAAGGAATGTGATATAATAATTGCCGCGGCGGGCGTCGCCGAGTCCCTTGGTGGGGAAAATTTCCGCCCCGGGCAGACTGTTATTGACGTAGGCGTAACCTGGTCGGAGGAAAAGCAGAAAATAGTCGGAGATGTTTCGTTTTCTGCTGCAGAGCCGATTGTGTCAGCAATCACTCCGGTTCCGGGTGGAGTCGGGAGCGTTACGGCTGCCGTTCTTGCTCAGCATGTTGTCAGAGCGGCCCGGGCAGCAAATAATTAACAGCTAAATAACCAGGTCAAAGTAGGATTGGCGCGTTAAGTGCCGTCGGATGGGAAGTTGCCGGCGGACGAAGGGTTTTCCCGCGGTGCCACTCCGCATCCGTTGCCACCTGAGGCAAAACTCCTCTTGTGGTTGCTGACCACGAAAGGAGTTTTTTCAATGCGAACAAAAAGGCTCGCAGTTAACGCAATGCTTTCGGCCATGTGCGCTGTGCTTGGCTTTATCTCGTTGGACTTTGGAAACATCAAAATCACATTTGAAAGTGTGCCAATAATCGTCGGTGCTCTGCTTTTCGGTCCACTCGACGGGTTAATTATTGCCGGAATCGGTAACCTGATATATCAGGTTTTGCGCTATGGCATTACTGTGACGACAGTGCTCTGGATACTGCCATATATGGTCAGCGGCTTTCTACTGGGCGCTTATGCTAGAAGAAAAAGCTTCAGTCTCACACGGACTGAGACACTTGTTGCAATCATAATCAGCGAGCTTTTGATTACCGCGCTGAACACAGGCGCTCTGTATATAGACAGTAAAATTTATGGCTATTACTCATTTGCGTATATCTTCGGAGCTCTTGTCCTGAGGCTTGTAATATGCGTTGCTAAGGCGACAGCCTACGGTTTGGTGATGCCTCCGTTGCTCAGGGCGGTCGCCACCCATGCCGTTAAGGGCGACGATTGAAGAGTTTAAGCACAAATTCAAAAAATATTTTCGCCTGTTCCCTTCAAGGAACAGGCGTTGTTGTATCATGGAACCATCAAAACAAAAAAAGAAAGGAACCATGAACAATGAGCTATGAAACAATGACACTTGCAAGGCTGCATGACCTGCTGGACGAGACCGAGGACCGTCTCAGCGATGACTCCGGCATCAACGGCGCAGCCCGGGCAGAGCTTGAGAACGCAGTCTACTGCATTTGCGAAATGATAAACCGCAAGTCAGCTCCGGCTGCGGCATGAGGAGGGACGGAAATGGGTATTTTGTTTATTATCCTCGTCGCAGTATTTTTTATTATAATGTCAGCGGCATCCCTTCCGGACTGTGAAGAGAGGACAAGCTCCTGCTATGAGCAGGAGCCCGAGCAAAAACATACAGAAAAGAAAATCCCGGTTGAGCGTATATCTCGCAGTGAAACGAGAAGTGCGGCTTAACAGGCAAAAATTAAGGGCAGCCCCCAAAAAAGGACTGCCCTTAATTTTTTGATTACAGCTGGCCGTTGTTACCATTGCTGCCGTCATAATAGTCCCGGAGATTTTTGGACCTCGTCGGGTGGCGCATTTTGCGCAGAGCCTTTGACTCAATCTGACGGATACGCTCACGGGTAACGCCCATCTTCTGTCCGACCTCCTCAAGCGTGTGAACGCGGTTGGTTCCAAAGCCGAATCTGAGCTCAATAACCTGACGTTCGCGGTCTGTCAGCGTGGAGAGCACCTCTGAAACAGAGGTGCGCAACGCATCCTGCGCAGCTACTGTGAAGGGATCATCAGTCTTGTCATCGGCGACGAATTCCTGAACCGTAGAATCTTCATCCTCGCCGACAGGTGTATCGAGAGACACAGTATTGCTGATAAGCTTAAGACCGTCAACGACCTTGTCTACCGGCATATTCATAGCTTCTGCAATTTCCGCAGCTGTCGGATTGCGTCCGAACTCATTCGTCAGATTCTTGGATGTGTTATTTATGCGGGCAAGCAACTCAGTCATGTGAACAGGGATGCGTATTGTTCTTGCCTGGTCTGCAATTGCGCGGGTTACCGCTTGCCTGATCCACCACGTGGCATATGTTGAGAAGCGGTAGCCAAGGTTAATGTCGAACTTTTCAACAGCTTTAATAAGTCCAAGATTGCCCTCCTGGATCAGATCCTCCATAGCCATGCCGCGGCCGGTATATTTTTTTGCAATTGAAACTACAAGACGCAGGTTCCTTGTAATGACCTCGTTCTTAGCGGCAACGTCGCCCTCGGAAATGCGCTTGAATAGATCTATTTCCTCGTCCGGCGTAAGCAGGTCATAGCGGCCCATCTCCTTGAGATATGTTTTAACAACGTCCTGGCTGCCGTCAATTTCAAAGACCTCTTCGCTTATGCTGGCAAGCTCCTCATCGGAAATTTCTTCTGCTGCTTCGATATCCTCTGCAGCCTCTTCTTCGACTTCGGACATATTCTCTTCCGGAATTAAATTTTCTTCCACAATACTCCTCCTTATAATTTCGGTGCTCAAAATATTTAATCCTCTATAATTATATGCGTTTTGTCAACCCCACTATATTTTGAGGTATCTAGCTTTGTGCAGCACTATATTCAGAAATCATTGACGATTAAGCTAACGATAGAGTATAATCAATGCAGCATATAAAAAAGAAAGGCAGCAAAATGGAAGGCAGCATTAAATTTAATGACGCGCTCAAGGCCCTGTGCTCAATTGAGAGCGTTGCAAACATAGACGTCAGCGAGGCCGAGCCATACGGCAAGGGTTGCGCGGAGGCGCTTAATTACATGCTTGAGCTTTGCAACAGCTTTGGCTTTAAAACCGTTAACCGGGACAATAAGATTGGCTATGCGGAAATTGGCTCCGGAGATGAGCTTGTCGGTATTCTGTGCCATCTTGACGTTGTCCCCGCCGGCAGTGGCTGGACATACCCGGCATATGACCTCACAGAAACAGGCGACCGTCTTTACGGGCGCGGGGTAACTGATGACAAGGGGCCGGCGATGGCATGTGTATATGCCATGAAGGAAATCCTCGAAGAAAGGGCTCCGATCAAGCGCAGGATTCGCATAATCTTCGGCCAGAGTGAGGAAACCGGCGATTGGAATGACATGGAATATTACAAGGCTCATGAGGAGCTGCCGGATTTCGGCTTTACTCCCGACGCGGACTTTCCCGCCATTAACGGGGAAAAGCGTTTGCTGTGCTTTACTTTACATCTTCCGGTTGAGAAAAACGGCATTCTCAGCTTGAGTGGCGGCTCCGCTCCCAATATTGTTGCTGACTCGTGCACTGTTGAATACAAGGCCGCCTCCGGGGCCGGTGGAATAAGCATAAAGGGCAAGGCTGCCCACGCCAGCACACCGGACCTTGGAAAAAACGCAATTCTGCGGGCAATGGAAATACTTGGCGAAAACGAAAAAATCAGCTCGCCCCTCGTAAGCTTCTTCAAAAAATATGTCGGCACATGCGTGCACGGTGAAAAAATGGGCTGTGCCCTTGAAGATGCGGAGAGTGGCAAGCTTACGATGAATATCGGCAAGGCCCGGACTGCGCATGGAATTATTGAATTTACAGTTGACGTCCGCGAGCCGGTATCCTTTGAGGACAGCGCCGTGATAGAGTCTTTGACGAATGCTGCAGCCGAATTCGGGATTTCAGTTGAAATGACCGAAAACAAGCCGCCTGTATATATGGACAGGGACGGTGAAATTATTCAGAAGCTCCTTAACGTGTACCGCAATGCCACGGGCGACGCAGCTGAACCGATGGTAATCGGCGGAGGAACATACGCGAAGGCAATGAAAAATATTATTGCCTATGGTCCAATGCTTCCGGGTAGGGAGCTTACTGAGCATATGGCGAATGAATATATCCTGAAGGACGATATGGAGCTTATAAGGAAGATATATAAGAATGCCATTCTTGCTCTGGCAGAGTAATTTAGTCTTGACATTTATTGGAAAGAGCTTAAAATAATCTGTGGCGTAGAAATATTTATATTTTCGCTGAGAAATTATTAAGGAGAAACAAAAATGAAAAAGTATGTTGCTGAATTTATCGGCACAATGACTCTCGTTGTCCTTGGCTGCGGCACAGCAATGCTCGTTGGCTGCGATGCGGCAAACGGATGTGGCTACATCCTCACAGCTCTTGCATTCGGCCTTACAATCGTTGCAATGGCTTATTCCATCGGAAACATTTCCGGTTGCCACATTAATCCGGCTGTTTCACTTGGCGTTCTTATGTCAGGCGGAATGTCCGTTAAGGATTTCTGGTGCTATGTTGTTGCTCAGTGCCTTGGCGCACTTTGCGGCTCCGGTCTTCTGGCTGCCATCTTCGGTCTTGGCGGTGTTGAGGACATGACAGGCGGTTTCGGCACCAACGGTCTTTCAGGTGTTGGCGGAAATGCTATTGCAGGCCTTCTCGTTGAGATTGTCCTTACATACATCTTCGTAACAGCCATCCTCGGTGTTACCTCCAAAAAGGCCAACCACGGCTCCTTCGGCGGTCTTGTAATTGGCCTCACGCTGGTTGTTGTACACATCCTTGGCATTGGCCTCACCGGCACAAGCGTTAACCCCGCACGTAGCTTTGGCCCTGCTATTGTTGCTGCTATCGCAGGCAACACTGCTCCCATTGCATGCCTTTGGGTATTTATCGTTGGACCTCTTGCAGGCGCAGCACTCGCAGCTGTTGTTTACAAGGCTCTCGAAAAGTAATTAAGATTTACGGTATAAAACAGGTCTCAGGCGCAGCACGCCTGAGACTTTTTAATCCGTACGGAAGAGTTACATGAAATATAAACAAATACTTTTTGACCTTGACGGGACTCTGACTAACTCCGGCCCCGGAATTATGAGGGGCGCAAAATATGCGCTTAACCGGCTTGGAATTCCAATTCCTCCGGAGGATGAGCTCAGAACCATTGTTGGTCCGCCTTTGGGCGGCTCTTTTGCAAAATTTGGCGTCCCTGAAAATCTTATTGACGAGGCGATAAGGCTTTACCGGGTTGACTATAACGATGGCGGCGGAAAATTTATTAACACCGTTTACGCCGGAATACCTGAGCTTCTGCAGCAACTGAAGGCAAGCGGATACAGGCTGTTTGTGGCCACTGCGAAGCCGGAAATGCTCGCCCGGGATGTTTTGGAAAACAATGGCCTTTCCCAATATTTTGAATATATCGCCGGCGCCTCCTTTGATCACAGCCGAGAGAGCAAGGCGGCCGTCCTGCGCTATCTGCTTGAAATGTTCGGTGGGAGCGGCGAAGCTGTCCTTATTGGCGACACCGAATATGATGTTGCAGGGGCGAAGGAACTCAGTATTCCATGCATAGGGGTTTCGTGGGGCTTTGGAACAGTTGACTCAATGCGTGCGGCAGGCGCCGAAGCAATAATAGGCTCTCCTGAGCAACTGCCTGAATATCTGCTTTGATTCAGGTGTAATAGAAATATAATATACTTAAATGCCAAAATTTTGTTGCTTTTTGCCCTGCATTGCGTATAATACAGTAGTCGGGAGCGAGAGTCGCTTCCGGTAAAATGAAAAAGGAGAAAAGACTATGCAGAACTATAGCTATGACTACAGCGCATCATATTCCTCCAGCCCTGCTTCCAATGTCGTATCTATCATCGTCGCAATCATTATCATCGTCGCAATGTGGAAGATCTTCACAAAGATGAACATTGAAGGCTGGAAGAGCATTATCCCGTTCTATAACTATTATACTATGTTCAAGGCGCTCTATGGCAACGGCTGGCGCTTCCTGCTCCTGATTATTCCTATTTACGGAATTTATGTTTCAATCAAGCAGGACATCGACCTCGCGCACGCCTTCGGCAAGTCCACAGCCTTTGGCTGGGGCATGGCGATTATCCCTGTTGTGTTCTACTCAATCGTCGCCTTTGGCGATGCAGAGTATCAGGGCACAGACTATCAGAAATAATCCACTTCAAGCTTAAAATATCCGGGCTGATTTTTCAGCCCGGATATTTTTTACGCATTTTACAGAAATTAAATTGTTATTGTCTTAAGCTTAAGTGCCGCGGCCTCGCGGCTTTCATGCGTTGCGGCGATAACTGTTTTTCCGTCAGTCAGCCTGTTAACAGCATTAATACACACTGACTTCATTTCTTCATCAAGCCCGGTAAAAGGTTCATCGAGAACCAGTATATCGAACTGACTGCAAAGAGCCCTGGCAAGAGCAGCCCTACGCTTCATTCCGCCTGAAAGCTCTGAAGGCATGCTGCCTGCCGCAGCTTCGATGCCGAGTTCAGCCATAATGTTGAGAGCTGTTTCATTGTCTGAAAACATAGCCACGTTTTCCAGAGTGCTCTTCCAGGGGGCAAGACGGTCCTCCTGGAAGACCGTAGCAATTTTAATATCATCACTGTTGATTATTCTGCCCGCTGTTGGTCTTTCCAGACCTATAATGAGTCTGAGCAGCGTTGTTTTCCCCCGCCCGGAGGGGCCGGAGATGCAAATTCTGTCTCCGTCATTTATGGTTAGGCTTAGGTTTTCAATAATATTTTTTCGCCGGTCATAGCTGAAGGAAATATTTTCAAGTATTATCATACTTCTTTCCTCCTCTTAAAATTGCCCCGGCGAGTTTTTGAAGCAAGGTGCTCAAAATTACAATCACAATTGTCAGAGCAAACACTTCGCTGTAATCGACAGAGTTTTTGCTGGCCCACAGCATGTTGCCGATTGAATCTGACGCCCGGCAAATAACCTCCGCAGCGACACCGGACTTCCAGGCAAAGCCAATGCCGTTGGCGGCTGCTGTTGCAAAGTATGGTCTTAAGCCGGGAAGAATTATTTCCTTAAGCATTCCGGGTCCCGGCATGCCGAAAACCCGTGCCATTTCGATAAGTCCCCTGTCAAGTTCCGCTGCTCCGCACTCCAGGTTTGCCCATACAATTGGAAAAACTGTCATGAATGATATTACTGACGGGATTTTTTCCCTGCTTATCCAAAGGAATACAAGTATCGTAAATGAGGCGACAGGAATTGATCTGATAAGCTGCAATAGCGGCGAAAACAGGATTTTAAAGAATTCACATCTCGCAGATATCAGTGCGCACACTGTTCCAAGGATAACCGCTGCAGCAAAGCCAATGCTTATCCGTAGGAGTGACACTCCAACTGTTTTCCAGAACGATAGCCTGCGGCACATAGCTACAAGCGATTTTAAGGCATCAGTCGCAGTGGGTATTGGGATAAGAAGGTTTTTGTTGGCAAGCATTGCGCCAAGCTGCCATATTGCAAGCCAAAACAGAACCGCAAGCAGCTTATAAAGCGCTTTATTACGAGCCATAATAGAAGTCGCTGCCGGGCATTGCTCCTCCGACGCTCTTTGGGTTCGCATCATACATCACCTGCAGATATCCGCCAAGCTGCTGCTCCATTTCACTGCCGGAGACAAATGTCAGTCCGCACTGTGGAATTGCTTTAGCCGCTATAGCCGCCTTTGGAATGATTCCATAGCTTTCGCAGAGAGAGGCGGTTCCCTCGACGTCCGCCTGAGCCGTCTCTATAGACTCTTCGTATTCGGTGAGAAATGTCTCCACAGCGCCGGGGTTCTCCTGCAGGAATTCATTTCGAACTATAACACAGCCCATCATAAGAGTGCTGTCTCCGCCGGAAACACTGTTCCACTCGTCGGTCATGTCCATTACCTTGACGGCGCTCTCATTTTGCATAAGAAGCGTTGTTGCCACCGGCTGTGGCGCCATAATGACTGCATCAGGGTCGGCCGCCCAGACTGAAAGCAGCTCGCTACCCTCTGCAACAAAGTTCATTACAACGTCACTATCAGGGTCAAGGCCGTTGCCGGAGAGAATATATCTGAGAATGTACTCCGGGTTTGCTCCTTGGCCGGGCAGATAAATTGTTCTTCCCGCAAGCTCTGCAACAGAGGTGATTTTCTCGCCGGACGTAAGCATACTGAGAACGCCCAGCGTGTTAACAGCCAAGACTGTTACCTGGCCGTTTGTTTTATTATATAACGTAGCTGCCATATTTGTGGCAATTGCCGCAATGTCGGCATCCCCGTTGGAAACGGCGGCAACTATTTCATCATTTGCACCGGTTACGGTTGTGTTGTATGTATTAACCGTCTCTCCACTGTCTGATTTGGCCATCAGGTTCAAAGCCCCGATACCGGTTGGGCCTGAAAGCACATAAAGGTTAATTCCCGTACCTGTTCCTGCAGTTACTTCTTCTGTAGCTTCTTCAGCAGTCTCTTCAATGGGTTCAGCTGTCTGCTCTTCTGCGGGTGCCGCAGCTGTGCCGCAGGCGCACATTGATAATGCCAGGATTACTGCCAGTAGCATTGCGATTGTTTTTTTCATTTTGATGTATCCCTCTCTTCAATTATTTCTCTTGCCGTCTCAAGAAGTTCAAGGTCTGACCGCGTTACTCTGAGATTGGTTTTCATATTGTGCCCGTCAGGGTAAGCGATATCTATGTTAATAACCGCGCCCTCCGGGATTCCCGCCCGGTTAACCGCCGAGAGGAATGCCGGAAATTTTGGATGGTTTGATTTGAATGTGTCCCAGCCCTGTTTGGCCTGCATAATGGTTCCAAGATTCATTTGATGTCTCCATTTTTAATCAGTATAATTAAATTCAAAATAACTAAGTTTACATAATTGTTGAAAACTTTGTTGAAATGTTGAAAACCCGTGCGTCATGTTGGCCAATTATTACGGCTTTGCCCTCGGGCATTTTCCTGTGATGCCGTCAGAACCGCGTTTACGGTGTCTCTTATCCAGGAATTCTCCTCCATGAGGGAGAACATTTCATCAGCCAGAGAGGCTTCACGCTCCTGGTAGCGTGCGGCCAGAATATCTGTTACCGCGGCAAGAGACCTGATTTTTTCCATCAAGACGCTTATTTCCGGATAAACCTCTTTATAGTGCTCCTTTCCATAAACGCACATCGGCAAATAGTAGCGCTTTGTCTCGTTTATATACTCGCGGGCCTCTGACGCTGACACACTGTATAGTTGCTCGACGAGGCTACCCCTGTCCGCTAGTTTTACCAGAAGGGCGCTGCGGTTTTCCTGTATGCGGGCAAAATACGCGCTCTGCCCGGCAATTCCGGTTGCATCACGGGAGGTTATAAGCCTGACTGTGTCAAAAACGCCGCGGCCGAGGCCGAATCGTTCAACCAACTCCTCTCCCCCGTTTTCAAAACGGGCAAGCTCAGGAATAACATGGACCAGGGCCGATGACAGGATTACATCCTCGTCTTCCCTTTCCAGTGGCAACTGAAGCTTTATTAATATCCAGCAGACAGAGAGGGCATGGCGGTAATATTCATGGCGCTGGACGCGGTTGCCGGAAACATTGCAACGCGGATAAGCCTGCTCTTCAATAATTGCCCGCAGCAACGGGAGGGCCAATACTGTATTACTTAAATTTTTCGAAACAGCATAGCTTTCAATTTGATGGAACATTTCTGCGCAGCCCGGTCTGTCCTTTTCGCAGTGTTCAGACTGTTCGCCCTTGCCGGAATTTGAATCCTCTTCCGGGATAGGGATAATATCGTCACCCGATGGTATGGGCGTTGAGCCCGATACATTGCCCAGGAGCACACTGCTTCTTAGCATGCGTAGCTCTGCGTTCTCGCGTCTCAGTCGCTCGACATTAACCTTCAGCTCACGTTCACGCCGGTCATAACGATCCACGAGGATAACTGAAAGGTCAGTCAGACTGACGATTTTATCGTGGAGGATTGCTATGCTTTCGGAAAGCTCCGGATAGTGTTCAAAGGCATATGCGCACATAGGCAGGAAAAGTCTAATCGTCTCTCCGGCGTACTCATGCACCTTTGAAACGGACATATTATAAAGGTCTTCCACATTGTTCCCACGGTCAGACAGCTTTACGAGAACAGCAAGCCGGTCCTGTTCCATCACGTGGAAAAAGGCCAGCTCCTCCTCGGGCGTGAAGTCCTTTCGCTTTGAAACCTTTTTTACGGTGTCATAAACGCGCTTATCAAGGTAATAATTCGTATATAGCTCTGTCCCGTGAAGAGGGAACGGAATATCTTCAATCATATCATGGCAGAGAGCCGCGGCCAGGAGAATGTCCTCCTCGTCCTTTGATAGTGGAACCTGCATATCCAGCAGCATTCGGCACACGAGCAGAGGATGGATAACATATGGCAGGCGACACACTACTCCATCCTTCATTATGGAGGATTTGCGGTGTGTCCCGTCATGGAGGCCGCGGGAAAGCTGCAAGGCTATAGCCGTATTGAAAAGGCGTTTTTCTGTTGCATAAAAGTCAATATATTCATATGGTGAGCGATACATCCAGAATTCGCTTTCGTCATACGAAAGCGCGCCCGATCCGATATCCGTCAGCGCTGCGCTAACCCTTTCTCTGAATTGCTCTATCGTTTCCATTTTACTTTCTCCCCGGTTCCTTTTTTCTTGACTCAACGCAGAATTCAGCTTATCATAAAAGCATGTATTAGCGCAATAATTTTTCTGATTGGAGGACTCAAAATCTATGGCCGTACAGGAAACAAGTTATATTGCCAAAACAAGCGGGCTTAGGGCGAAGGACTATTTTGGATATGCAATGGTTGACGCTGCAGGCTGCCTTGTTTTCAGTCTGGTTACGACCCTGCTCCAGAAATTCTATACAGATATATTCCATCTCAGTCCCCTGTTTATTATGCTGATGTTTATAGCAGCCCGAATCTGGGACGCTATAAACGACCCGATTATGGGCCGCATTGCCGACACAGTTAAGCCGTCACAGCGTTTTGGAAGGTACAAGCAGTGGTTTGTTTATACCGCTGTCCCCATGGGTGTTTCGGCTGTTCTGATGTTTCTCAGACTGCCCGGTTTGACCGGCGACGTTAACTACGTCGGAACATGTGTATACGCAACCATTACTTATATTTTCTTCGGCATGGTTTATACCGCTCTGCAGATTCCCTACGGCTCGCTGGCTTCTGTCGTTACAACGGACGTGGGAGAGCGGAGTCGCCTCTCGGTCTGGCGATCGGTGGGGGCAGCGTTGGGATCGATTCCGGTTCTGCTTATTGCCAGCTTTGCGTATGCTGACAGGCTTGATGAAGCCGGGAACGCGGTTATCGGTGAAAACGGTAAGGTTATTACTGACATGCAGTATTCTCCGGTTATTACCGGCGTTATCATTATGGCCATATGCTCAACCGCAATGCTGTTTATAAGCTCAGCTCTGAATAAGGAGAGAGTTAAAGCTCATCCGAAGCCGCATGCTAAGGGTGCAGCCGTCAAGGCCATAAAGCTTCTGTTTAAGAGCCGTGCGTTTGTTGCCATAAGCATGGTATCGATGCTTCTGTTGGCCGGGCAGATGTTTACCCAGAGCTTCTATACATATCTGTTTAATGACTACTTCAACGCAAACTGGATGAATCTCGCCGCTCAGGCCTGCACATATTCTCCGATGATCGTGTTTATGTTCTTCCTCCCGAAGCTGACGCGCAAAGCCGGGAAGAAGGAGGTTACGCAGTTCGGCGTTGCAATTGCAGCAGTAGCAAATCTTGTTATGTTCTTCCTTCGCGGTATGGATCCGTCGGCCCTCAAGTGGATATTCCTGGTGCTGTGCTTCATAAGCGGTTGCGGCCTTACAACGCTGGTTATGCAGCTGTGGGCCATGGTTACAGACGCTATTGACGATATCGACGTTACCTTTGGCGAGCGTGACGACGGGACGGCGTATTCAATGTTTAACTTCTTCCGCAAGTTTGGGCAGGTTATTGCAGCTATATGTGTAAACGGGGCTCTCCTTGGAATGGATTATAAGTATGAAAAGGGCGCCGTTCAGACTCTCGAGAATCTGAAAACCATGTATGACCTTGCAACTCTTATCCCTGCTATTATGTTCGGCATTATGGCTTTCATTCTTTTTGTGCTCTACCCGCTCTCCCGTGGCAAGGTTGAAGACCTGCAGATCAAAAAGGAAGCGCGACTTAAGTCTGAATACGAAAGCCACGAGCTGGACCTGTGAGTCAGTTAGCTTTAGGATTGCCGATTGTAATAAAATTCTTCGTAAGCTTTTCCCAGTTGTAGCTTCCGGGCTGAGTGTATTCAGGGCCGAAGCATAGAACGGGCTTTGACCCGGAGGCCTTGTTCCACCAGGGCAAGGAGCTTCCGTTAGGGTCGCCACAGCGGGCAAAGTTGGCAATATAAGACGCCAGCTGACGCGACGCCTTGTAATCACGAGATGAGTATGGTCTCTGGCTTTTGTCCAGCGTTTCAAATGCATACCTGAGGTCGCAGGAGTGGAAGGCCGCATTCCCATCTCCCCCCGGAGCATCCAGGTCAAAATAATACATATATGCGCCGTTCCTCCTGCCGAATTTCATGGCTATGTACGCGAGGGCCGGCGCATACATATCGTTGTTTGTGCAGCCGATCATATAGTCTATATTGAGAGGATGCTCTATAAGCTCGCCAACCGGGCCCGAAACGAGACTGCCGTCCACAACCGGCATCGTGTTGAGCAGTGTATCCCTGCGTAGCGCTTTTATTTTTTCAACAGCATCAAAAAGAGTTTTAATGTCAACCGTCTTCAACTCGTCAAGCGAGCCGCAGCCGGCAAGCTCCATATACAATTGCCAATATTCAAAGCATTCCTCAGTGTGACGGGGCCTGGCGAATTTGGGGAACAGTCCCGCCCCTGACATCATTATTGCCCTGTTAAACAGTCCCTCATTTGCATGGTTAATGCACATAAGCTGGATTGACATCGCCCCGGCGCTCTGTCCCATGAGGGTTATGTTGTCTGGATCGCCGCCGTAGTCCGCTATATGCTCTTTAACCCATTTAACGGCAACCATCTGGTCATCAAGGCCGAAGTTTCCGCAACGGCCGTATTGGCTTTGCGTTTCCTCACAGGAAAGATAACCAAGGACTCCCACCCGGTAGTTAATGAAGACAGTAACTATGCCCCGTCCGGCAAGTCTGGAGCCGTCAAACGGGGATTCGCTATTTGCACCGGAGTTAAAGCCTCCGCCATGAATGTATATAATTACAGGGCTGTTTCTGTCGCCATCGGGCGTGTATATATTCAGATTCAGACAATCTTCATCATAGTTAAACTCAATTCCCTCGCGAAATTCACGGTAATAGAACAGGCGCTCCGGGTTTTCCAGGTGCTGATAAAACTGCCTTGTCTGAGGGCATGCGTTTCCAAAGTGAGTTGCATCATATGTGCCCTCCCACGAGCTTATAGGGTCTGCATATTCAAATCGCCCGGCACGCGCGTATCTTACGCCAAGAAACTCGCGGCAGCCTCCCTTAATTATTCCTCGAATTTTTCCGCAGCCAGTGTTTATTTCTATGGTTTCCATGGGTTTTCCCGCCTTTCCGTCAGGGGATTATGATGTGGACTATAAACGCTACTATCCAGGCAATCACGCACTGTCTCAGCACAACACCTGCAGCGGCTTTGCTACCGAGCTCTCTGCGCACAGATGCTATTGCCGCGACGCAAGGGGTATAAAGCAGGGAGAAAGCCAGCATTGTCGCCGCTCCGTTAGCCGTAAGGACCGTCGCAGGTCCGCCGGTAAACAAAACCTCCATCGTTGAAACAACGCTTTCCTTTGCAATGAATCCGCTTATAAGCGATGTTACAATTCTCCAGTCGCCAAGACCGAGGGGATTAAACAGCGGCACAAGTATTCCGGAAAGCTTCGCAAGGATGCTGGCAGACGAGTCTTCTGTCAGACTGAGGTGAGTGTTAAAGCTCTGCAAAAACCAAACCACTATTGTTGCAACAAGGATTACACTGAAGGCCTTTGTTAAAAAGTCCTTTGCCTTTTCCCACAGTAGCTGAGCAACATTCTTTGCTCCCGGCATACGATAGTTCGGCAGTTCCATTACAAACGGGACCGCCTCGCCCTTAAAGAGTGTATTTTTAAAGATAAACGCAACAAGGATCCCCACCGCTATGCCAAGAATATACAGAGCGGTCATTATAAGCCCGCCCCTTCCCGGGAAAAAGGCGTTTACGAAGAACGCGTATATTGGGATCTTCGCTGAACAGCTCATAAACGGTGTAAGCATTATTGTCATGCGTCTGTCACGGCTGGACGGCAGGGTTCTTGTCGCCATAACGGCGGGAACGGTGCAGCCAAAACCTATAAGCATTGGGACGATGCTTCTGCCTGAAAGGCCTATTTTCCTAAGGAGCTTATCCATGAAGAAGGCGACGCGGGCTATATAGCCGCTATCCTCCATTAGAGAGAGGAAGAAAAACAGCGTTACGACAATCGGGATAAAGCTCAGGACGCTCCCGACTCCGTTGAAAATTCCGTCTATAATCAGGCCATGCAGTGCCTCGTTTACATTTGCGGCGGTCATCCATCCATCAACGAGCTCTGTAAGCGCATCTATGCCCATTTCGAGCAGGTTCTGCAGGAAAAGGCCGATTACATTAAAGGTCAGCCAGAAGACGAGCGCCATAATAGCTACAAAGCAAGGGATTGCCGTCCACTTGCCGGTTAGTATTCTGTCTATTTTTTCTGACCTGATGCGTTCCTTGCTTTCATGGGCTTTAATAACTGTTTTTTCGCATACACGCTCAATGAAGTCAAACCGCATGTCAGCTATCGCTGCGCTGCGGTCCATGCCGCTCTCTGTCTCCATCTGAACGATTATATGCTCGAGCATGTCCTTTTCGTTTTCATCAAGGCATAGCTGCTTATATATCTGTGAATCGCCCTCGATAAGCTTCGTAACGGCAAATCTAACCGGGATTTCCGCCCGCTCCGCATGGTCCTCCACAAGGTGTTGCACAGCGTGGATGGCCCGGTGTATTGCTCCGCCGTGGTCATCCTTGCTGCAAAAGTCCTGCCGCTCAGGTTTTTCACGGTATTTGGCAACATGCAGAGCATGGCTGACGAGCTCGTCAATACCCTCGTTCTTTGCCGCCGAGATTGGCACGACGGGCACTCCCAGCATTTTCTCCATGCCGTTTATATCTATCGACCCGCCATTGCCCAGCACCTCGTCCATCATATTTAGTGCAACGACCATAGGTACATCCATTTCCAGCAGCTGCATAGTAAGATATAGATTGCGCTCTATATTGCTTGCGTCAACAATATTTATTATCGCCGTAGGCTTCTCTTCAAGCACGAAGTTCCGTGAAACAATTTCCTCGCTGCTGTATGGGGACATTGAATATATGCCAGGCAAATCAGTTATTAACGTGTTGGGGTGGCCCTTTATTGGTCCGTCCTTTCTGTCAACTGTTACACCGGGGAAGTTTCCAACATGCTGGTTTGAGCCCGTAAGCTGATTGAAGAGGGTTGTCTTTCCGCAATTTTGGTTGCCGACCAGGGCATATGTAAGCAGTGTCCCGTCCGGCAGCGGTTGCTCCGTGCTTGAGTCATGATATTTGCCCGTCTCGCCCAGGCCCGGATGCTCAGAGTCTTCAATTGTTTCAATATGCCGGTGCTTGTTCGTCCGTTCATCTATGGGTGTAATTACAATCTGCTCTGCGTCAGCAAGACGCATGGTAAGTGAGTAGCCGTGAATCTGAAGTTCAACCGGGTCTCCCATCGGAGCATATTTTATAACTGTCACCTCAGCTCCCGGAATAACGCCCATGTCAAGAAAATGCTGGCGAAGAGCCCCGGAGCCTCCCACGGATGTTATCGCCGCGCTCCTTCCGGGCTGCAGTTCACGCAGTGTCATTACAGCCATTGTTTATTGCCTCCAATTATATTTTCGTTTTGTTATCCGCACCATATATGCTATAATATACCCCATAAACACCGCTTTATACAGTAAAATTTTTAACTCTGAGCGTGAAAAAACTACGGAGTAGGAAATGACATTTACTTCAAATATTTTTTTAATAGGCATATTGCCGTGGTATATTGCATTAAGTATCTTGCTTAGGGGTCATGAAAAAGCCCGCGTTGCCCTTCTTTTGCTTGCCAACAGCATATTCTATGTCTGGGGTGGGGTCGGCGCATTTGCCTTCATCTGCGTGTTTTCCCTGCTGGTGTGGATATTTTCATTGGCAATAAGCATGAAAAAGAGCAGCGTCTTGCTGTTTGTAGGCATAGCCGTTACAGTCGCACCGCTGATTTTTGTTAAATACACCGCGTTTATAATTGGCAATATAAACACCGCATGCCATCTGAGCATTTCATCTCCGGAGATTATTGTCCCCGCCGGCATATCATTCTATACATTTGAAGCCGTCAGCCTGCTGTGTGACATATATAGAGCCCGTATAACTGAAAACATCAGTCTACTCAAGGTATATCTGTATCTTACATTTTTCCCGACAGTTACCTCCGGCCCGATAATCAGGTTCAGCAACTTTGCCGAAGGCCTTGCACTGCGTGATGTTGTGATTGACTATAACGCGGCTATTGAAAGAGTTATTATCGGCCTGTGCAAAAAGGTTCTCGTGGCTGATAAGATTGCCGTTCTTGCTGACTACTACTTCAGCGCTGCCGCAGCCGGCGCTTCCTGCTCGGTTCCGGGACTGTGGGCAGGCTCAATTGCATATTCCCTGCAGCTGTATTTTGATTTTTCCGGTTACTCAGACATGGCAATCGGCATTGGACAGCTATTGGGATTCACAATGCCTGAAAATTTTGACAAGCCGTATCAGGCATCCGGGATTTCGGACTTCTGGAGACGCTGGCACATAAGTCTGAGCCAATGGTTCCGCGATTATATATACATTCCGCTGGGCGGCAGCCGGTGCTCCATTCCGCGGCACATTTTCAACCTGCTTGTCGTCTGGCTGCTTACCGGAATTTGGCATGGTGCAGACTGGTCATTTGTAATCTGGGGGCTCGGATATTTTGTTCTTCTTACGGTGGAAAAATATATTCCCACAGTTAAAAAGCTGAGTGGAACATGGGCTGGCAGAGTATACACGCTGTTTTTCGTAAACCTGCTCTGGATACCGTTCAGGGCAGCAAACCTGCAAGTAGCAAACGCATATATATTGGGAATGTTCGGCATGGGTATAGGCGGCGGGAAAATTGAGGAAATAGCCGTTCAGCTGTTGCCTTATCTGTTTGCCGCAGGGATTCTCTGCGCTCCGGTTGAAAAGCTGTTCTTCCGGCTTAAGGAGGAAAAATGGTTAACCGCTGCAAGGGGAGCTGCAATTCTGGTGTTGGGAATTTGGGCAATATGCGCGGTTGTTAACTCCGCATATACCCCGTATATATACGGGAAGTTTTAAGGGGAGTGCGCAGTGAGAAGGCTTAAATATAAATTCAAATGGTACATTGGAGTATTTGCTGCCCTATTGCTGTTATACTCGGCATTATGCTGGGCAAAAAGCCTTAAGTACGCGGTAACGGAAGGTATTGGCAGTAATTTTGATTCCTTCTGGAGTTCAGCGATGTATAAAAAAGAAGATGTTTCAGGGGTTAACCAGATACTTACATATCTGACGACCGGTCAGGCTTCAGCAACTCAAGTAAAAAGTGGGAAAGACGGATGGCTGTTTTTTAATACTGCAAGAACTGTAAATGATTATAATGGGTCGGATGTTTATTCCGGCGAAGAGCTGAGTCAAATGCTCAGCACGGCTCTTGGTGTTCAGTCTGAGCTTGGCAGGCGGGAAATCAATTCGGTTATCATTGTGGCGCCGAATAAGTCAAACGTATATTTTGATCAGGTTCTTGATGATTTTTCATATAGTGAAACATCGAGAACAGAGAAGATGATTGAATATCTTGCGGCAAGCGGAGTTAATATAATTTCCTTGAAGGACGCTTTGCTCGAGGGAAAAAGCTCATGGCAGATATACTACTCATATGATACTCACTGGAATCAGCTTGGGGCATATATTGGTGTAAAAGAAGCTCTGGCCTCCTTTGACATTGAGATTTCTCCTCTGTCAGAGAGAACTGTAAGCAGCATGCCGCTCAGGGAATGCTACCACCATAATGCGATTGATGACCTGGCAATCATAGCAGGGCTCGAGAAAATTCTTGATGATGACGTTGAATATATTATCGACGGCACTGCATCAATAGATTGGAGCACTCTGGCAGTTGAGCAGAATGAAAGGCTTGTTTCGCATTTCACGAATCCCGGTGCTCAGCTTGACTCAACGGTTTTTGTTGTTGGTGATTCGTTCAGCACATCAATGCTTCCGGAGCTTTGCGAGGTATTCTCTAACGTCTATGTTGTTCACCGCGACGGCTTTAAGCCCTCGCAGATAGATGAATTCAGCCCGGACTATGTAATTTTTGAGTATTTGGAAAGATATTCAGACCAGTTGGCAAGTGTTTCATTAAATTAAAGTTGTGTGGCACAAATGATGGAAAAATACTTCGACATAAACAAAACCGGCCGCAGTATAAAGTGCAAGCTCTATTGCAATAACATCCGGGACATTGGGAGAGTTGTAATAGGGTGCCATGGCTTTTGCGGCAGCAAGGACAGTGCCTTTAACAAGGCGTTTTCAGCAAAGCTCCTGTCTAAGGACAGACGTGCAGCCGTTTTATGCTTTGACTGGCCGTGCCACGGCGGAGATGTTAAAAAGAAAATAACCCTCGACATCTGTGAGGAATATCTGCATGATGTAATAGATTATGCACGGGATGTGCTGGAAGCCGAGAACCTTTTCTGCATTGCCAACAGCTTCGGTGGTTATATGACTCTTGTTTATATTCACCATAACGGCAGCCCCTTTCAAAGGGTTGCACTGAGGGCTCCGGCGATTCCGATGCACAGCATTATGAAGCGCAGTCTTCTTACCGCCGAAGACCTTGAAGCTCTGGAGCGCGGTAAGGATGCTCCCGCCGGATTTGAGAGGAAAATAAATATAACGTCCGGCTTTCTTGCCGAGCTTGAGGAAAATGACGTTTCCTGTTGGGACTACAGCGACTATATGGACAACATTATGATTCTTCACGGTTCAAAGGACGAGACAGTCCCGCCGGATGGGCCGCAGGCATTTGCTAATGAGAACGCGATGAAATATGTCCTGATAGAAAAGGCTGACCACCAGTTTAAAAATCCGCAGCTCAGCGCTCTTGCAATTGCGGACATAATAAAATTTTTTGAAATATAGCCATTTAAATGCCAAGCGGCCTGCAGAACTTTCAGCTCTGCAGGCCGTCGATTTTTCAGATGTATTCTCCAACGAGAGACAGGGCTTCATCGTCAGCCACGAGTGTAAAGTCCTTGTGGAACTGGAGTATCGAAGCCGGGACCTTCGGGGTAATCGGCCCGAAGAAAGCATCCCGTACAGCTTCCGCCTTGTTTGCTCCGCTTGCAACCATAACAACGCGGTCAGCCTGTATAATATCAAATATACCCATAGTTATCGCTCTGTCAGGCACTGCTTCAATGCCGCTGAAAAAGCGCTGGTTGGCCTCTCTGGTGCTGAGAGAAAGGTGAACAACATGTGTGCCCTTTTTAAAGATTTCATCCGGCTCATTAAATCCGATATGACCGTTTGCTCCCAGGCCCAGCAACTGAAGGTCTATGCCTCCAAGGCTCTTTATCAGGTGATCATATCGCTTGCACTCAGCAGAGAGATCTGCCGCACATGCATTGGGAATATACGTATTACGCTGGTCAATATTAATCTGGCTGAATAAGTTGTCATACATAAAGCGGTGGTAGCTCTGCTCCTGGTCAGGGGTGAGCCCAATGTACTCATCAAGGTTCACCGTCTGCACAGCGGAAAAGTCGAGGTCCCCTTTTTTATACCATTCAATGAGCTGTGCGTAAGCGCCAAGCGGACTTGAGCCTGTTGCAAGGCCAAGGACGGAGTTTGGCTTTAAAATTATCTGGGCTGAAATTATATTTGCCGCCTTGCGGCTCATCTGCTCATAGTTTTTTGTTCTGATAATTTTCATTTCAAAAACCTCCCTTTTCTTCTGTCAATTCGAAGATTGCTTAAATTATAGCACATTTATTATCGGATGGGAAGTCACGGCTTTCAGCCGCAATGAGAAAAAGTGAAAAATAAAACAGCTAAGGCTTGTTGGCAGTGTCCCTATTGGGAAATTTCACGCACGAGTCTTAACTGACGGCACGTAATATATCACTTTATTTCGTTTTTTGCAATTGGTAATTTTGCATAAAATGGCCGATTCCAATGCGCAGAAACATGAAATTTCGATCTTTTTCGCATACTTAATATATTATTTCAGCCTTTAAAAAATGAAATATTAATCAGCTTCGATGTTACTCTCTCAATGGTCACCTTTGAAAATATAGCCAGCAGTGCCGTTACTATTACGCAAACTATTGCCGCCACAAAGTATGCAGCTGTCAGTGATTTCTTGGCAAAAACGCATATAAGCAGGCCGCCAACTGAGCATACAACCGGCCAGTGAAAGCTGTATATACCCCAGCTGACTTTTCCCATCGCCAGAAACAGCTTGCAGGACAGGAATCTGTCTAACATGCTTGAGCGTTTTGCCAGCAAAATTATCAGACCGAAGGCAGCAAACGCTTCAACCTTCCTTGAAAAAGCATATGCAAAAAATGCCAGCAGAGCTATAAACGCAAAATAGTATTCTTTTGTTTCGTCTGTTCTGTTTTCAAAGCAATAAACCAGAAATCCGAAAATGCACCCCCTGTAGGGCTCGTCAAAAAAGCTTGACGACATCAGCAGAACAGCAGCCAATATGTATTGGACATATTTATTGGGGAAGCGATGTATAATGTAATTAAAAGCATAAACAGCCATTGATGCCAGCAACATACCTCTAAGCACCCAATACGGTCCGTTCATCACATGGTCACCGAGGAGGAGGACTCTAAACGGGCCGAGCAGAACCTGGGAAAAGCTGATCGAACCGCTATAATAGTTTTGATACCAGGACGAGTCAAAAAATTGCTTCGTCTCCGCATTATGGAAGCCTACTGTCAAGTATATGATATAAATTACAGCAAATGTAAGCAAAACCGGAATAAAAAGTCTCAAGAAACGCCTAAGTATTTTTTTGAGTAGCTTAGGGAGAGACCTAATATCTGCCATCGCCGCAAGGTATCCGCTTACCACAAAAAACATTGAGACCCAGAACTGCTCGTCGAAGAAAATGCTTAGCTTCGCATGAGTTTTGATGACGTCAAGTACCTTTATTGCAGGAACGAATGACTCCGCTCCCGCATATATGTAAAAATAATGGCTAAGCATTATCATGAAACAGGCAATTCCCTTCATGCCGTTTATATAGCTGATGGAACGTTTATTGTCCATTGTTCAGTTATCCTCTCAAGTCAGCTTGTGCAGTTATTATACATTAAGTCCGTCGCTGAGGTCAACATACAAAAACGCAGGCCCTTGGGGGAGGGTCTGCGTTCCTGTTTAGAGAGAAAAGAGAGAAATCATCAAGGTTTTATCCTTTGACTGCTCTTAAGATACTCTCCAATTATGAACCTGATATTTAATATTAATGAAAAATTTGAGAAGAAATTGTGAACAAGCCTTCCGCTAATATTCAATTATTCCTCCGTCGCTGTTTCTGCCTTAACACCATGCTTGTCAGCATAGCCGGTAAGAATCAGTGTAAGTGCGCCGTCGCTCGTTACATTGCAGGCTGTTCCGAAGCTGTCCTGCAAGGCAAAGATTGCCAGGATAAGCGCCGTTCCTGTTGCGTCAAAGCCCAGGACTGAAACAACAATACCCAGCGAAGCCATAACCGTTCCGCCCGGAACACCGGGGGCACCTACCGCAAAGATACCCAGCAGAACGCAGAACAGAATCATCGTTCCAATTGACGGGAGTGTTCCATACAGCATAAGGTTAATCGCCATGCAGAAGAACACCTCAGTAAGTACGGAGCCACAAAGATGAACATTTGCAAACAGCGGAATGCCGAAGTCTACCATGTCCTTGCGCAGAGCCGGGCTCTTACGCGCGCACTCCAGGGCAACTGAAAGTGTGGCAGCTGAAGACATTGTTCCCACAGCGGTAAGATACGCGGGACCATAATACTTAAAGACCTCTGACGGCTTTTTCCCTGAATAGATGCCCGCTATCGTATACAGCACCGCCATCCAGATGAAATGGCCGGCAATAACAATAAGAATAATTTCAATGAACGCAGGAAACTGCTTCGTTATTGTTCCGTCATAGCTCAGCCCCATGAATGTTCCGAAAATATAGAGAGGAAGAATGGGGACAACGATTTTTTCAACGATTTTTAATACGATGTTCTGGAATTCGCCCAGAAGCTCAATCGTGCGCTCCGACTTTGTCCATGTAGCAGCCAGACCTATCATAAGGCTGAAGGCCAGCGCTGACATAACAGACATTATCTGCGGAATCGTAAGGCCAAAAACATCAGCCGGCAGCTCTTTAACCGATGCGTCTGTTGCAATAGACAGGTGCGGGATGATTGCATATCCTGCGGACATACTCAGCAGAGCCGCAATGACAGATGAGCAGTATGCCAGTCCAACCGCAAATACCAGCAGCTTTGTCGCATTTTTGCCAAGAGTTGTAATTGCCGGGGCAATGAAGCCGATAATAATCAGCGGAACGCAGAACATTATTATCTGGCCGAGAACGTTTTTAATTGAAACGATAACCGCCATGAAGGACTCGCCGGCGAACGCCCCAATCAGGATGCCCAACGCCAAAGCTACCAGGAGTCTGAAGGGCAGGCTGGTGAAGAATTTTTTCATGATTTCTCTCCTTTATATGTAAAACTGCTTTGATTATAGCGCGAATTATATCATTTTTCAACGCAATTCCCCGTTCTCTGCAAAATGCCGTATGAGAGCCTAATTAACATCTCCCCGATGCAGCCGCAGAGTGTTTGACCAAACCCGCAATTGGTGGTATGATAGCTCCGAGGTCTATGGAAGGGGCTGAGGCGATGTCGCATAATCACCAGAAGAAAATTGCGGTTATAAACGATTATTCCGGCTTTGGGAGATGCTCCCTTGCTGTTGCGCTCCCCATAATCTCTACGATGAAGGTACAGTGCTGCCCGCTGCCAACAGCAATTTTTTCCAATCACACCGGCTTTCCCAGCTTTTTCATGGAGGATTTTACCGGCAGCATGCCCTTATATATTGATGAATGGAAAAAGCTTGGGCTCACCTTTTCCGGCATCAGCACAGGCTTTCTCGGCTCCGCTGATCAGATTGCCATAGTGCGGGATTTTCTGCATGATTTCAAGCAGAGCAATACTACTGTTATTATTGATCCTGTTATGGGCGACCACGGGAAGCCCTATCCGACATACACGCCGGAGATGTGCCGGAGGATGAAGGAACTGATTTCACTTGCAGATATTCTAACTCCCAATCTCACCGAGGCGTGTATTCTTACCGGTACTCCATATCACGATTCATGGCGTGTCGCAGAGGTTCACGAAATGGCCGAAAGACTATCCTCTGAAGGGCCCGGGAAGGTTGTAATTACCGGGATTCCGCAAAAGAGCTTTATATGCAACTACTGCTATGAGCAGGGCGCGGAGCCCACAATGGTTAAGTCCCAGCGCATCGGAACCGAACGTTCAGGGACAGGCGATATATTCGCCTCGATTATCGCGGCTGATGCCGTTAACGGTGTCCCCTTTAATGAATCGGTCCACAAGGCGTCGCGGTTTGTGAAGCGGTGCATTCAGCGTTCAATCGAGCTGGAAATCCCGCAGACAGACGGGGTATGCTTTGAAGAGGTGCTCCATCTGCTAAAATAATCTTCGAGGGTATTATTAATGGAAAAAGCAATGACCATTTTATATAAAGTTCACAGCGGCCTGTATGTAAATCTTACCAATCGCTGCTCATCCGCCTGCACATTTTGCCTAAGGCAGACCATGGACAAAATCGGTGAGTCAGATGTGCTTTGGTTGGAGCGTGAGCCATCTGTTGAAGAGGTAATTGCAGAATTTGCCAAATTCGACATGTCAGAATTTACCGAGGTTGTTTTCTGCGGCTTCGGTGAACCCACTGAACGTTTTGATGCCCTTATTGCAGTTGCTCGCTTTGTTAAGGAAAATTTTAATTTGCCTATACGCATTAACACAAACGGCCAGGGCGACCTGATTAATGGGCGACATATAGCTCCCGAAATGGCAGGCATTATCGACACGGTTTCAATAAGTCTCAACACGCCGAATTCCGAGCGTTATAACGCGCTTGTTCGCAGTCAGTTCGGAGACATGGCATATCAGGCGATGCTGGACTTTGCAAGGGACGCTCGTGAATATGTTCCAAATGTTGTTCTAACGACCGTAGACACCACTCTTACGAAGGATGAAGAGGCTGCCTGCAGGGAAATCTGCAATGATCTCGGTGTAACCTACCGCATCCGTCCCTGGGAGGAATAACTATGAAGCAATGCATGGATAGCTGAATAAAATTAAAAAATGGCCTCCGGGCCATTTTTTGTTATATAAAAGCTCCGGCTTTTGTGATATTATGATGTCTATATGTAAAATTAATCAGCAGAGAGGAAGTTTTCCAATGATTGTATGGATCATTTTGGCCGCAATAGTTCTTTTCATTGTGGTAATACTCATCAGAACGCTTTGCTTCAAGCCCGAAAAGCAGAGCCAAACTGAATTTGAAGCTGTATCCTTCGACGGTGAGCGTTCAATTGCAACCCTTGGAGAGCTAATCAAGTGCAAAACAGTATCCTTCGAAGACAAAGGCCTTGAGGATAACGGCGAGTTTGAAAAGCTCATAAGCATGTTGCCGCAGCTCTATCCAAATGTTTTCTCTGCCTGCGAGTATCAGCGTCCGGGTGCAAGAAGTCTTCTTTTCCGCTGGAAGGGAAAAACCGACGGTGCTCCCGCTGTGCTTATGGCTCATTTTGATGTGGTTCCGGTGGAAGAGGAAAACTGGACTCGTCCTGCCTTTGACGCGCTGATTGAGGACGGCGTTATGTGGGGCCGTGGAACGCTTGACACCAAGGTTACCTTCAACGGAGTTCTGTCAGCTGCGGATAATCTCATTTCTCAGGGCTATGTTCCCGAAAATGACATCTGGTTTGCCTTCGCCGGTGATGAGGAAATCGATGGCACCGGAGCTAAAACCATTGTTGAAATTTTCAAGGAGCGAGGCATTACGCCTGCGATGGTTGTTGACGAAGGCGGCGCTGTTGTGCAGGATGTGTTCCCCGGCGTCAGCGAAGCGTGCGGCCTGATTGGCATTGCAGAAAAGGGCATGGTTAACGTGGAATTTTCCTGTACCTCCTCCGGCGGGCATGCTTCCGCACCGGCTCCCCACACGCCGGTAGGAATTCTTTCGGCTGCGTGCGAGCGCATAGAGAATCACCCGCTCCCTCTTCGGATTACCACGCCTGCAGCCAAGATGTTTGACACGCTGGGTCGCCATTCGACGTTCCTTTACCGGATGATCTTTGCCAACCTCTGGTGCTTCAGCCCAATTCTTGACATAATCTGCAGAAAAAGCGGCGGCGAGATGAATGCTCTTTTAAGAACAACCGTCGCCTTCACCCAGATGAGCGGCAGCCTTGCGCCTAATGTAATTCCTCCCTCCGCCTCCATGGTTGCAAATATTCGCCTTAACCCGTTGGATACAATAGACAGTGCTCTTGAACATCTGAAGAAAACCATCAACAATGAAAGCGTCGAAATCAAATATCTTAACGGCTCCAATCCCAGTCCCATTTCTCTTACAGACTGCGAAAGCTGGGTACGGGTTAAGAATGCGGTTGAAGGCACCTGGCGGGGCTGCATAACAGCTCCATATCTTATGGTTCAGTGCTCCGACAGCAAGCACTATGGTGAAATCTGCGACAAGGTCTACCGGTTTTCCGCCATGGACCTCACCGCAGAAGAGCGCCATACAATCCACGGCAACGACGAGCGCATCCGCCTCGAGACCGCTAAAAGAGCCGTTGAATTCTACATTCGTTTGATGGAGCAGTGCTGAAGCATGAATAACAAAAAAAGCGATACCTTCGTATCCGTTCGTTCCTTTGTCACCGCCCTGGTGATTATCGCAATCCTGATGGTTCTCTGCTATATATCCACCCTGCTGATTCCCTGCGATGGTATTCCGTTTTGGAAGTGGATTCTCTCTCCGATTCTGGTGTTGGGGTCCTCAGACAAGGTAACTCTTATTGGGGTTATTGTCTTTTTGCTGGTTATTGGCGGTGCATTTCAGGCTCTGACCGACTGCGGCGTCATGCGTTATATGGTAGACCGGATTGCTGATCGCTTCGGAAGCAGCCGCTATAAGCTGATGGCGGTAATTATCCTGTTTTTCATGGCTTTGGGGTCACTTATCGGCTCATTCGAAGAGGTTGTGCCCATGGTGCCAATCGTGGTCACGCTTGCCATCAGGCTGGGTTGGGACTCTCTCACCGGTATTACCATGAGTCTGCTGGCTGTCGGGTGCGGCTTTGCCGCAGGCGTTTTCAATCCCTTCACTGTTGGCGTCGCCCAGGAGCTGGCAGGGCTGCCTATGTTTTCCGGCGCATGGTTCAGAGCCATCAGCTTTGTGTGCATATATGGCTTGCTGCTCCTGTTTGCGCGGCTCCATGCCAAAAAGGTGGATCGCGGCGTCCAGGCTGATGCGGAGACATTTATCCGTGATGTCCGGAAGGAAAAAGGCGTTACTGTTTTCGCAATAATCGTTCTGTGCGGAATTGTCCTGCTGCTTTCCACCGCCTTCCTAACATTCCTGCGGGATTATTCCTTCGTCATCGTATCCGTCATGTTTCTAATCGCAGGCATTGCCTCATGCCTGGTCTCGGGCATGGGCAGCAAATATTTTTGGAAAGCCTTCAGCAAGGGCATGGTTTCAATGCTGCCGGCAGTGGTCATGATTTTAATGGCTTCATCCATCAAGTTCACGCTGCAAACCGCCGGGGTACTGGATGTAATCGTCGCCGCTGCTGTCCGTGCCGCATCCGCGCTGCCCGGGTGGGCCGTAATTTTGTTCATATACCTATTTGTGCTCATTATGAATTTCTTCATTGCGTCCGGGTCGGCCAAGGCCATTATGCTGATGCCTTTGCTCGTGCCCCTGGCTGAGCCCTTCGGCATCTCCGCGCAACTGGTGGTTGTGGCATACGCCTTCGGCGACGGCTTTTCAAACACCTTCTATCCCACCAATCCGGCGCTGTTGATTTCGCTTGGCTTGGCAGACACCGGCTACGCTGAATGGTTCCGTCACTCGGGCAAATTTCAGCTGGCCAATCTTGTTCTCACTTCTCTGCTGCTTCTGCTGGGCCTCGCTTTGGGAGTTTAACTTACTTATTACACCTTCGGATATTTCCTTGCTTCCCTGGTGATTTATGTACGAGTTTAAAAATCAACGACCAGAAATCTGTTCGTTGATTTTTTATTATTTCATTTTTCAGAATTGGTCTGCGTTCCACATGGTCATGCATGCTTTAAAGGGATGTTGAATTACTCTGCAGACTTCAGCTTGCGCAGATTTCCTTGATCATGTATTCGTTCCCGGTTTCCAGCCATGTGTTCTCGCTGCCGCACTCCGGACAGACCTTGGCATAACGGATTGTTGAATATAAGCAATTGCAGTCACCGCACCGTGTTTTCGCAGCAATCGTCTCAATGATGAGCTCCGCATTGCTCATGCGTGACTCCTTGCTTACAGCCCATTTCCAGAAATCTGTCAGATATCCCGGAATAATTCCGCTGACCTCTCCAATCTGGAGAGTAACGGACTGCACCTGCTTTAAATCATTCTGCTCACATACGGCGTTTACCGTTTTAATCACGTACATGATTGTACCCATTTCATGCATAAGGCAACACCCTTTTTATTTGCCGGCAATTTTCTTTACAGTCAGCTTTGCAAGACGCTCAATTTCGTGCTTAAGTATTGCCTGCTTTGCAAAGTCACCGTTAATATAATTTGCAAACTCCGGATGTGTGCGGTAGAGATGCATGGCGTCAAATTTGCACTTTGTTGTGCAAAGGCCGCAGCCAATGCATTTCTTCTCGTCAACAACAGTTACGCCGCAGCCCAGGCAGCGTGAGGCCTCCAGCTTTACCTGCTCTTCAGACAGTCCAACACGGTTATCATTCATTGTTGCGGTTTTGGACCCATCATTTTCGTTGAACTGGCGTTGCGGCACCTTCAGCTTTTCCGTTGGAATCACAATGTTTGATTTATCCAGCTCCTTAAACTGCCGCAAATTACGGGCAATCGTGAGATTATGACCTGGCTGGACAAAACGGTGAATGCTGGTCGCGCCTTCACGCCCATTTGCGATTGCGTCAATGGTATATTTCGGTCCGTACGCAATGTCACCGCCGGCGAATATGTCCGGTTCAGATGTCTGCCAGGTAACGTCATCCGACTTAATAAACCGTCCGTTAAAGGTCTCAACGCTTGTTCCGGTAAGCACACAGCTAAGGTCTGAGCACTGTCCAATTGAAACGAGGACATTGGAACACGGAACGGTGATTGTCTCATTCTCATCATAATCCGGGGCGAATTTGCCTGACTCGTCCCGCACTCTCAGGCAGCGTTTGAACTCCACTGCGGTAACCCTGCCGTTTTCACCGATTATGCGCTTTGGACCCCAGCAGTTATTAATAAGGACGCCCTCTGCAATCGCCTCGTCCTTTTCATCGGGAACCGTAGGCATTTCCGCATCGCTTTCAAGGCAGAAAAGCTTTACCGCGCCGTTTCCAAGCCGAATTGCCGTGCGGGCCGTGTCGATTGCCGCATTGCCACCGCCTATTACGACGGTGTCTCCCCTAAGCTCAGGCGCCTCACCTTTATTGACGCTGCGCAGGAAGTCTATTCCGCCATATACGCCCGCCAGCTCATCTCCTTCAACATTCAGCCGGATTGCATTTTGCAGACCGACAGCCAGATAAAATGCCTGATAGCCTTGCTCTCGCAGTTGCGGGATTGTTATGTCCTTACCTATCTCCACTCCGCATCTGAACTCAACTCCCATCTCTCTGAGAACGTCAATTTCAGCATTCACAATATCTTTTTCAAGTCTGAAGTTTGGTATGCCCTTCGTGAGCATGCCTCCTGGTATGGGGTCCTTGTCAAATACTGTTACAGGATAGCTCATTCCAGCCAGAAAATAGGCGCAGCTAAGTCCTGAGGGGCCGGCGCCGATGATTGCAATCTTTTGTGTAAAATCAATTTCATCGCCCTTGTGGCGAAGCTTTTTAGGAACGTACCGAGTCTCCTTTGAAAGATCTCGCTCGGCAATGAATTTCTTTATGGCATCAATCGAAACGGGGTCATCCACAGTTCCGCGGGTGCAAGCAGTTTCGCAGCGCTTGTTGCAAATTGAGCCGCAAACAGCCGGGAACGGATTGTCCTGCTTAATCAGTGCCAGCGCTTCATCATATCTACCCTCAGCAGCCATACGCACGTAGCCTTGAATTGCTATGTGTGCCGGGCATGCTGTCTTGCACGGTGCTGTCCCGGTGTCATAGACCTGGATTTGAGCATGCTCACGGTAGTCATAGTCCCAGTTCTTTTTACCCCAGTTCAAGGTTTCATCCGGCAGTGTTACCGTCGGGTAGGAAATAGGTCCTTCCTTTGTGCAGAGCTTCTGCCCAAGCTTCGCAGCGCCTGTCGGGCAGGTTTCCACGCACTTACCACAAGCGACACAGTTTTCCGGCGTTACTCGGGCCCGATATGCTGATGCGGAGCAGTTGGGATTGTTAAACAGCTGGGAGCAGCGCAGTCCAAAGCATGACCCGACAGTGCAGTTGCAAATTCCAAATATCTCATCCGGCCCATCACCATTGGTAATCTGGTGCATATAACCGTTTTCCTCCGCACGGATCAGTGTAGCCTTCACTTCCTCGCGTGTTGCGGGCTTTGCATCCTTTCCGGTTTCTATCAAATATTTTGCATAATCACCTACCAGTATGCACACATTGTCTTCAAGCTCGCCGCATCCCTCGCCACGGATTGTCATTGCTCTGCGGCACTGGCAGGGGGCAATTGCGAAATCATCATATCGATCCAGCCAGTAGGAAAGATGCTCAATGTCAAGACTCTGGCTGTCCTTTGGGATTGCTGTTTCAACCGGTATAACGTGAAAGCCCAATCCCGCTCCGCCGGGAGGCACCATATGAGAAATGCTCTCCATTGGCAGATATGACATCTGATATGAAAATTCGCCAACCTTTTCGGGCATCTCCTTGCTGAGTTTCTTATTGTAGCAAAGGTTTTCCGCACTGCCAACAACAAAAACAGGCACGAAATACTGCTTGTGATGGTCTTCATTGTGCCAGTTGTATTCCACAATTCCTGTTTCAGCCATTTCGTCGAGAAGCTTCTGAACTCTTTCCTCTTCCCAGTGCATTTTCTTTGCCAGTTCCGCCGGAGTATACGGCTTGCGCACCTTCATCTTCAGGACCATTTCTGCCATCTCATCCGTAAGAATGGCGTCCAGCATCCAGTATTCCGGCCGACTCTCATCCATTTTTGTCTGACCTAGCATAATATCCATGCAGTCTGTAATGTGCTTACCGACCTTTACAATAATATCCCTCATTGCCTCTTCTCCTCGTATAATAAGTTTCAGGCTCTTCCTTAACGCCAAACCTGCTTGTCATTAATTATACAATGTGCTATACTGAAGAAAAGTTCACACATTCTTGCATATGTGAGCTTTTTCACTTTTGAATATATCTGTGATGAAAGGTTGTGCCCTGATATGCAAAAGAAGCTGTCCAGCAAGGAATACCTTGAGCGGTCTGCTCTGGAGCTGCTCTCATCCCAAGAGATTGACCGGGTCACCGTAAAGGATATCTGCAAAAACTGCAATCTGAGCACGCATACGTTTTATAAATATTATCGCGACAAATACGAGATTATTAATACCTGCTTCAACTCCGAGCTGGAGCGCTTTTATACGCTGTATAATGGGAATATTTGTATCAAAAGCTTTCTCACCTTTACGGCCGGAATTGTTAATGAGCATCTGAGATTCTGGAAAAATGTATTCCGCTACACCGGTCAGAACAACATCCGGCAGTCCCTTGTAAAGCCTCTCTCCGAGCACTATTTCCGTATCATTCATGACTACTGTGGTGCTGAAATTACGCCTGCTGTTAAAGACGCCGTTATATTCTATATTCAGGGGCAGCTTTCCTTTGTAGAGGAGGCTCTCACATGGGCAAGCGTTCCGGATGCAAAAGCATCTGTCTCCTATTTTGTAAATGCAATTCCGGCTCTGCTGTACTCATATTTGTAATAAATATTTGCAAATTGTCTGTTACCGGCGTTAAATAAAAATCGAGCACGCATAAGGGTGGGGTTGTTATGACAAAGAAAATTGACGAGCTTGACATGATCAAGGGGCTAAGCATAATGGCGGTAGTGTGCATACATCTGCTGTCAATATCCGGGCTGAAGCAATATTGTGGAGTCGGCATTAAAGTTGAGATGAGCCTTTGCGCTCCGCTGATGATTTTATTCTTCATTCTCTCGGGTTACCTGAAGTCGAATAAGAACGAAAAGCCGTGCGCATATCTGGCCAGGCGTTTGAAGCGCATTTTTGTGCCGTATTATGCGATGGCCGCTGTGCTGCTTGTCGCATACGCGATAATTTATCTGGCAATTGAAAGGAAAAGCATTGGTTGGTATATAGACGGTGCGATCGGCATCCTTCTGCAAATTCAGTCCTTCCACTGGCTGGACACCTCCTCAACTGGCTTCCACACCATGTACTATGGAGCTGTTGTTGGATGGTTTTTGTTTCAGATGGCGGTAGCTGAGCTTATATTTGTACCCGTTTCATATAAAATCAGAGAAAAGCGCAGCAGCCTCAAGCTTATACTGGCCGGGTTATTCCTGCTGCTTGGAGCAATTTTTTACATTTTGGACCTGCAGGGCTTGAACGGGAAAAACAAGCCTATGCTTCTGATAGCCTTTGTGCTACCTAATATTCCCGGCGAGGCGGGTCTGATGCTGCTTGGAGAGTATTTGGCCGATATCTCATTTTTGAACTTTGAAGCCTATTCCCAGCCGCGAAAAATAATATCCGCTCTGATAAGTTTTGCTGTAATTGTCACTTTAATGGCAACTGATAACTACAAGTATCAATTCCCTGACGGAAACTGGGGCCCGTTCGGTGCTGTCAGTTTTCTGACGGAAACGCTTTATGGTCTCGCGTTAATCGTGCTTCTGGGGCTTATATGCAATGTTATTAAGAAATTCGGCCCGGTTAAAAGCGGGCTTAGTCATCTCGGAAAAATGTCCATGAGTATTTTGATCACACATTATTTCCTGGCATATCTGACAGCATATATCTGTGGCTTCTGGTATAAGCCACTGGCAGGCCCTGTTCAATCGCCCAATTGTATAACCGCAATTGGACGGTTCGCGTTGATGTTCGCAGTAATAGCCGCTTTTTGTTATCTGTTCCCGCGGATTGCAAAAAGAGTATTCCGCAACGTGGCAGAAAAGTAATTAAAATTAATTATTTAGAAAGGAATATAGAAATGGCAGAAAAAATTGTACAGACAGCAGGAAGGAACGCTCTCGGAGAATTTTCTCCGGAGTTTGCCCATTATAATGACGATATCCTGTTCGGAGAAAACTGGAACAATCAGGATATTGATTTAAAAACCCGGAGCATCATTACTGTTGTTGCTCTAATGGCTCAGGGGCTTACAGACTCATCGCTGAAATTTCACCTGATGAATGCCAAAGCCCATGGTGTAACGCAGAAGGAAATTGCAGCCGTCATTGCTCACACCGCCTTCTATGCCGGCTGGCCGAAGGGCTGGGCCGTGTTTAACCTGGCAAAAGAGGTTTGGTCCGTCGCTGAAGGCGACCTTCCATATGAAGATGAGGCAATGCGGGCTCACGCGAAAGAGATGGTGTTCCCGATTGGTCAGCCGAACGACGGCTTTGCTCAGTATTTTATCGGCAAAAGCTATCTTGCGCCGGTTTCCATGCAGCAGGTTGGCATTTTTAATGTAACCTTTGAGCCGGGTTGCCGCAATAACTGGCACATACACCATGCCTCTGAGGGTGGCGGACAGATTCTTGTTTGTGTAGCCGGCCGCGGTTATTATCAGGAATGGGGCAAGGATGCCGTTGAGATGAAGCCGGGTGACTGCGTTAACATTCCCGCCGGCGTAAAGCACTGGCACGGTGCCGCTCCTGATTCCTGGTTCTCACACCTTGCTGTTGAGGTCCCGGGAAAGGACGGCTCCAACGAGTGGCTGGAGCCGGTGGATGATCATGCCTATAATGAGGCTGTAAAATAAGGCCTGTTCCTTTTGCAGTCTCCGATGAAATCGACATTGAGTTGCTGTTAAGGAGAAAGATGCGCGTTAAGATACTTTTTATCTGCCACGGCAATATATGCCGCAGTCCTATGGCCGAATTTATCATGAAGGACCTTGTTAATAAGGCCGGAGTTGAGAAGCATTATTATATTGAATCAGCTGCGACGAGCACCGAAGAGTTGGGCAACGATATGTATCCGCCGGCAAAGCGCAAGCTGACGCGGGAAGGAGTTCCGTTTACCCGCCGTGAGGCACGGCAAATGGCGAAATCGGACTATGAGCGGTTTGATTATATAATCGGCATGGACGAATATAACCGCCGCAATATACAGCGCATATGCGGCGGCGACCCTGATGGAAAGATATTTTTGCTGCTGGATTTTTCAAGCAGGCCCCGCAGCGTGTCTGACCCGTGGTATACAGGCGACTTTGACACAGCGTATAATGACATTCTCGAAGGCTGCGAAGCTCTTTTAGATTATATTGAAGCAAAACGTGGGAACGGAAATTAACCCGTTCCCACGCTTGTTTTTACTTATTGCACTTTGACTACCGTTCTTCCCTGAAGTAAGCCAGACCCAGTGCTTCGGGCGGCTGATTTTCACGGTTATTGCGCATTGAAGAAATTACAAGAACAACAATCGTAATAACATAGGGAAGCATCTTATAGAGTTCCTTGAGCTCCATGTGGTCCATGCCGGTTGGCAGATACAGATAAAGAATATACAGCCCACCGAAAAGGAATGAAGACCAGATTGCTCTGTCCGGCTTCCAGACGGCAAAGATAACCAAGGCAATTGCCAGCCAGCCGCGGTCACCGAACGCGTCGTTTGACCAGACGCCGCAGGCATAATCCATAACATAGTAAAGTCCGCCGAGACCCGCTATCATGCAGCCGAGGCAGGTCGCCATGTATTTATATTTTGTGATATTAATTCCGGCCGCGTCAGCTGTTGCCGGGCTTTCACCCACCGCTCTTAGCTGAAGGCCTGTGCGGGTCCTTCTCAGGAACCAGGCCGCAATAATTGCAACTATAACAGCAATGTATGCAAGGAAGCTGTATGAAAGGAAAATGTCTCCAAACCAGCCGAGCTTTTCATATGGAAGCGTTTTGCTATATACGCTGCTTATGTATGAAAGCGTAATTGACGGGACATCCGCTCCTGACAGCTTTATTAACGAGCCGCCGAAGAAGTTGCCGAAGCCAACGCCAAAGGTGGTCATTGCAAGGCCGGTAACGTTCTGGTTCGCTCTGAGTGTAACCGTCAGGAAGCAGAACAGCAGGCCCATAAGCAGTGATGCGACGAGGCAGCACAGAAGCGGAATTATCAGAGCAAGGGTTGCGTTATATACTCCGCTGGCCTTTGCCGACTGCTCATAGAGGAAGCCGCCTATAACTCCGGCTATACCGCCCATATACATAACGCCCGGAATACCCAGGTTCATGTTGCCGGACTTCTGAGTAATTATTTCTCCGGTGCAGCCATAAAGAAGAGGAATTCCCTGAACAATAGCGCGGGGAATAAACGTCAAAAGGAAATTAAGCATTTGTCTTTGCCTCCTTTTCCTCCGCCTTTGATGCACTGCGGAATGTGATTTTATATCTTACGAAAAATTCACTGCCGATTATAAAGAAAATTATAATTCCGGTGATTATATCTGCAAATGACTGGTTCAGACTGAAGTCTGAAGCAATCTGTGAAGCTCCCCTGTCGAAGAACACAAGCAGAAGGCTGGCAAGCACCATTATTATCGGGTTAAACTTGGCAAGCCAGGAGACCATAACCGCCGTAAAGCCGCGTCCATCAGAAAGGGTTGTGGTCAGTGTGTGGTTAACGCTGCCGACCAAAAGAAGGCCGACAATTCCGCACATTGCGCCGGAGAGGAGCATTGTTCTGATTATTACCTTGTCCACCTTAATGCCAACGTATTTTGCTGTTCTTACGCTTTCGCCGACAACGCTCAGTTCATAGCCGTGCTTTGAATAGTTAAGGTAAACATACAGCGCTATCGTAGCCAAAACCGCAACGATTATCGGAAGCAGATATTTATTGCCCACCTGTATCCAGCCTGCCTGGGTTTTGGAATTGATTATTCCGATTGTGCCGGAGCCCTTTGGAACCTCCCAGATTATAACGAAGAAGGCAACCAGCTGTGTTGCAACATAGTTCATCATAAGGGTAAACAGTGTTTCGTTTGTGTTCCATTTCGCCTTGAATATTGCCGGAATTCCGCCCCAGACCGCTCCTGCTATAATGCTGGCCAGAATCATTATGATTATCAGCAAGGCATTGGGGAGCTTATCACCCAGGGTAATCATGCAGGCCGCCGAAGCGAGGCAGCCCATAAGCACCTGGCCTTCCGCGCCTATGTTCCAGAAGCGCATTTTGTATGCGGGAGTAACAGCCAGAGAAATCATAAGCAGTATGGCCACATTCTGCCATGTTACCCATGACTTTCTGGCGCTTCCAAAGGCGCCGGAGAACATAGACCCATAAACCTTAACCGGATTGAGCCCGGTTGTTGCCGAGGTAACGACGCCGCAGACTATAAGACCCAGCAGAATTGCGATTAAGCGTATGGACCAGGATTTATACCACGGCAGCTCAACGCGCTTAACGATGTGGAAGAGTGGCTCACGATTTTTATTATTCATTCTCTGCACCTCCGCCAAGTCTCGTCATCATCATGCCGACTTCATTTTTATCGGCCTTTTTGCCTTCAACAATGCCGCTCACCTTTCCGCCGCACAAAACAAGGATTCTGTCTGACAGCTCAAGAAGAACGTCCAGATCCTCTCCGACGTATATAACGCCGACGCCGCGCTGCTTCTGCTTGTTCAGCAGGTCATATATGGTATAAGACGAGTTAATGTCAAGGCCGCGGACTGCGTAAGCCGTAAGCAGGACCGTCGGTGCGGAGGCTATCTCGCGGCCTACAAGGATTTTCTGTACATTGCCCCCCGAAAGTCTTCTTACCGGGGTGTCAACGCCCGGAGTTACAACCTCCAGCTCTTCCACTATTTCCTCGGCCAGTTTTTTGGGAGTCTTTCTGTCAACGAAGCCCGTGTCAGGGGAGCCGGGAAGTCTCTTGCGGAATGAGCGAAGCATCATATTGTCTGAAAGGTCCATGTTGGCGACGAGGCCCATGCCCAGTCTGTCCTCAGGGACAAAGGAGAGTGTAACGCCAAGGGAAGCGATGCTGAGTGGATCCTTTCCAAGAAGCTCCTCTCTGGAGCCATCGTCTTCAATATATGTAATGCTTCCGGTCTCTGCAGGCTGCAAACCCGCGATTGCCTCCAGAAGCTCCTTCTGGCCGCAGCCGGAGATTCCGGCAATGCCGAGAATTTCGCCGGAGCGCAGCGTGAACGAAACATCGTCGAGCTTAACAACTCCGTCCTCATTCTTGACTGTAAGATTCTTTATCTCAACACGGGGCTTGGGATTAACGGGATCCGGTCTGTCTATATTCAGTGTAACCGGGCGGCCGACCATCATGTTGGTCATTTCACTGGCATTTGTGTCAGCCGTCAGCATATCGCCGACGAACTGCCCCTTGCGCAGAACAGCTACACGGTCTGATATATCTTCAACCTCGTGCATCTTGTGGGTGATTATTATAATCGCCTTTCCGTCATCCCGCATATTGCGGAGAACCTCGAACAGCTTGTCTGTCTCCTGGGGAGTTAAAACAGCTGTCGGCTCATCCAGGATGAGAATGTCAGCGCCCCTATATAGCACCTTTACAATTTCAACCGTCTGCTTCTGAGAGACAGACATGTCATATATTTTCTGGTTGGGGTCAACATCAAAGCCGTATTTCTCGCAGATTTCGTTTATGGCGGCGCATGCGGCCTTCATATCCAGTTTGCCCTTAAGACCGAGAACAATATTCTCAGCAGCCGTTAAAACATCAACCAGCTTAAAATGCTGGTGAACCATGCCTATGCCAAGGTCGAACGCGTCCTTAGGTGAGCGGATAACAACCTCTTTGCCGTCTATTTCAATATGGCCGGAGTCGGGAAAATATATACCCGAAAGCATATTCATAAGCGTGGTCTTGCCGCTGCCATTTTCGCCCAGCAGAGCCAGAATCTCTCCGCGGTAAATATTCAGCCAGACCTTGTCATTTGCCAGCACGCTGCCAAAGGTTTTTGTAATATCGCGCATGGCAACTGCGGGAACCCTTGTTTCCATTCTCTATCCTCCATGAGAAAAAATAAGGCCCGGTGCAAAGCCGGGCCTTAATCTTTGGTTTTAACTAATCAGAATGCGGTGTCAAGAAGTGTGATGCCGTCGATCTGAACATCGAAGTAAGGAGCTGAACGGAAGGTAGACTCGGAGAAGTATCCGTCAACTATAACCTCTGTGTCCTTCTCGTAAGCTGCATCGGTGTCAACATCTGCCATGTAGGATGCAAGCTCTTCGCCGTCAACAGTGAAGGTTGTTGTGTCAAATACATGGAGAGTGCCGGCGAGCATTGCCTCGCGGGCTGCATCGATAGCTTCCTGTGTGCCCTCAGCAGGAGCGACAGCGCCAAGGTCTGTGATCTCAACAGAGCCTGTCTCGAGGGTGCCGGTCCAGTCAGCGGGAATCTCTTCGCCGTTTGCAACAGCATTGATTATAAGCTCAAAGTACGGCTGCCAGTTGATTCTGGAAGAAATGATGAAGGTGTTGGGGCAAGCGGACTCTGTTGAGCCGTTGTAGGAAACGTCAGGAACACCGGCTGTCTCGCAGGCGGTAGGTGCGCCCCAGGAGTCAGCGTGCTGGCTGATAAGAACGCAGCCGTCATTGATGAGGGTGTTTGCGCCTTCCTTTTCAGCTGTCTCGTCATACCAGGAGCCTGTGAAGGTAACTTCCATGGTAACTGACGGGCAAACTGACTTTGCGCCAAGATAGAAGGATGTGTAGCCGGACATAACCTCAGCATATGTGAAGGCGCCGACATAGCCCATCTTTGCTTCGTCTTCGGTGATTTCGCCGTTTTCAATCATCTCGTTGAGCTTCATTCCTGCGGCAATGCCTGCAAGATAACGGCCCTCATAGATGGAAGCGAATGCATTGTGGAAGTTGCTCAGGCCGGCTGTGTGAGCCTGGGTGCCTGTTGCGTGGCAGAACTCAACCTCAGGATATTCCTGAGCTGCCTGAATCATATAGTCCTCATGACCAAAGCTGTCTGCGAAAACGATGTTGCAGCCATCATCAGCCATATCGCAGGCTGTGTCATAGCATTCCTGACCTTCAGGAATGTTTGACTTGATAACATACTCAGCGCCTGTTGCCTCGCAAGCTGCTACAAATGCGTCGATGAAGTTCTTGTCATAGGTGGAGTTTTCATCGTGCAGAGTGATGAGACCGATCTTAACGCCTGATGCGTCGGTCATACCTGTTGCAGCTTCAACTGCAGCCTCAACCTCTGAAACTGCTGCTGCGATTTCGTCTGAATTCTCAGCAACTGCGTCTGCAACCTGCTGAGCTGCCTGAGTTACTTCTTCTTCGCCGCATGCGCAAAGTGCAAATACCATTACGAGTGCGAGGAGAACAGCCAGAACTTTTTTCATGTTTTTCTCTTTTGTCCTTTCGAAAAAATAAAATTAAAACCGCACCGATATAGACAAAGATAGTGATGCTACACCGGTACGGGGTAAACTCAATAGTCCGGACATTTACGGCGCCGGGTAGAAACGCAAAACCGCATCATTTGCATATATCGAGAACGCTTTTAAATTGTGACAACAGCATAACACAGAAAAGGAAAAAGTCAAGCGGGAATTTTGTGATATTTATCCAATTTATGTTAAGCCAATTTGTGCATTTTTAACAAAGGTCATGCTTAGCAGAACTCTATGGAGTCATCCGTCATTGATTTGATTCTGGCAAGAGATAAAACCTCATAGCCCTGAGAGCGCAGCTCATCTCCACCGCACTGGAAAGCCTTTTCAATTGCGATTCCAATCCCGGCAACCTCAGCTCCAGCCTGGTTGCACAGATCGATAAGTCCCTTAAGCGCCGCGCCTGTTGCAAGAAAATCGTCAACAATGAGCACCTTGTCCTCAGCGGTAAGATATTCCTTGGAAACGACGACTGTATTGACTGTTCCGTGAGTGAAGGAGGCAACCGATGTTGAATATACGCTGTCTGATATATTGCTCGCTCCGCTCTTCTTTGCGAAAAGCAACGGGCAGCCGAAGACATAGCCCGTCATGGTGGCCATTGCAATTCCGGATGAGGCAATTGTTAAAATCTTCGTAACCCCTCTGTCGCCGAACGCGTTATGGAACTCATGGGCCATGTCGCAAAGCAGATACGGGTCTATCTGGTGGTTGAGAAAGTTGTCTACCTTCAGAACGCCGCCGGGAAGGATCTGACCGTCGCTGAGTATTCTGTCTTCAAGAGTTTTCATGAAAATATCTCCTTAATACCGAAAAAACCCGTCTCAAAAGGACAGGTTAATTTCGGGTAATATTTTGTTAATTACAGTGCGCGCTCAACCTTGCCGCTGCGGAGGCAGCGAGTGCAAACGTAAACATGCTGTGGTGTTCCGTCTACTATTGCCTTGACGCGCTTTACGTTGGGCTTCCACATACGATTGGAACGTCTGTGGGAATGGCTGACCTTTATGCCAAAGGAAACTCCCTTATCGCAGAACTGGCACTTTGCCATACAAAAAGCACCTCCTTAAAGTAATCTGCTGAAGAACAGCTTTCCAATAATAACAGAACAATTCCGCGATTGCAAGCAAAAGATTACAAAAAAGCGAAAAATTCTTCCGCCGATCCCTTCCGAGTATATAAACTATTTGCTTATTGGTCTGAAATTGAGTATTATATGTATATTAAACATCATACTACAATATTATAATTAAAAGGGGGTTGCTTGCATGGCAAAAACGAAGTATTCGGTAAAGCTCAAAACCGTTCTCGAGGAGCAGGAGCTGTCGCCTGTCCACCTTGCTTCCGGTTATGACACGGTAATGATAAACGACGACGATATTAACCGTCCCGCGCTTCAGCTCGCCGGTTTCTATAATTATTTTGACCCGGGCAGAATTCAGTGCATTGGCCGTGTTGAAAGCACCTATCTGGACAATCTGAGTCACGAAGAGCGCCTTGCCGCGTTTGACAAGCTGCTCAGCTATCCAATTCCCGCTCTAATCATTTGTCACGGCTGCACTGCCTTTGAGGAGTGCATAACCGCAGCCGAGAAATATGACCGGAGCATTTTCATGACAAACGAAAACACCTCCGGTGTCAACATGACCCTGCTGACGTCACTTCACCGGCACCTTGCCCCCAGGAAAACCGTTCACGGCGTTCTTGTTGAAATCTCCGGTGAGGGTGTTCTTCTCACGGGTGACAGCGGCATCGGCAAAAGCGAGACGGCCCTTGAGCTGATAAAGCGAGGCCACCGCCTTATCGCCGACGACGCGGTGGAAATCAAAAAGGTATCCGCCGGTCACCTGGTCGGCTCCGCTCCGGAGCTTATCAGATATTACATGGAACTGCGGGGCATTGGCGTTATTAACGTAAGGCACATCTACGGCGTCGGAGCGGTCAAGCCGGAGTGCGACATAAACATGGTCGTTGCCATGGAGCCGTGGGTTGATGGGAAAATGTATGACCGTCTGGGTGTTATCAACGAAACTGAGGACATTCTCGGAATTACCCTTCCCAAGGTGACAATTCCTGTGCGGCCGGGCAGAAACCTCGCCGTAATACTCGAGCTTGCCGCAATGAACAACAGGCAGAAGAAGATGGGCTATAACGCCGCCGAAATGCTGGAGGCGGAGCACGATTCTGCAATAGATAAAGGACTTCTTTAAACAATGGAAACAGAAAATCTCAATACCGAAAACGCCTCCGTTGAGGAAAGTGTTGCCGAGAGGCTTGCCGCGGCGCTCTGTCAGATCAAGTCCGGTCTCCCCGGGCTGGAGCTGCGGGAAAACGAGCCCATGGACGGGCATTGCTCCTTCAAAGCGGGTGGCAGCGTCTTTGCCTACGCCGCTCCGCAGGATGTGTTTTCGCTTTCAAAGGTATGCTCAATCCTCAAGGACCACCGGCTCATGCCGTTTGTCCTCGGCAACGGGACAAATGTCGTCTTTCCTGACGAAGGCTGTTGCGAGCTGTTTGTTCTTTCCACCTCTAAGCTTCAGAATATGTATATGCTGCCGGACGGGTCAATATACGCTGAAGCGGGCGTTCCTCTTTCCCGCCTTGCCGCCTTTGCCCGGGACAATTCTCTGGCCGGTCTGGAGTTTGCGTCGGGAATTCCGGGAACCGTTGGCGGAGCGTGCATAATGAACGCCGGAGCCTACGGCGGAGAAATCAAGGATGTGGTGGATTCCGTTGTCTGCTATTATCTCCCGGAGCAGATGCTTTACGAGGTGAAAAACGATAACTGCGCCTTCGGCTACCGGACCAGCTGGTTCAAAACCAACCCCGGCTGCCTTGTTATGAGCGCTGTTTTCAGGCTCGAAGCCGGCGATAAAGACGAAATATCCGCAAGGATGAAGGAGCTCAACGAGCGCCGCCGGGACAAGCAGCCTCTTGACTATCCGTCCGCAGGCTCCGCCTTTAAGCGCCCGGAGGGCCATTTTGCCGCAAAGCTGATTGAAGACGCCGGATTAAAGGGCGCGTCCGTTGGCGGAGCAATGGTTTCCGAAAAGCACGCCGGCTTCATAATAAACACCGGCAGCGCCACAAGCAGTGATATATATAATTTAATGATGAAGGTCCGCAACGAGGTATACAGAAGCACAGGGATTGAGCTGGAGCCGGAAATAATTCTCCTTCCGCCTGACTATAAGCTGGAGGATCATTCGCCCCCAGTGCATAAAAACTTTTCAGGGCCGCCCTCCGTCGGCGGAATAGGATAAGTCAAATGTCATTTTCATATGACGCAAAGGCGGAAATATGCCGCGGGAAAATTGAAAATAAATCCTCAGCCGTTTCGGAGTGCTATGGAATTGTTCTTTACTGCCAGGTCTTCAGCCCTGAGCTTATAAGAATAACCACCTCAAACGGCGTCTTTGCCCTGCGCCTCCCCCGCCTTTTCAGAAAAGCCTTCGGTCTCGGCTTTGACCGGGTGCCCGAGGAAGGTGCCTCCGGCAGAATGGTGTTTGAAATCAGCGACGCCGAAAAAATCAGGACAGTTTATGAAGCCTTCGGCTATGACCCCGCCAGTGTTATATCTCACCACATAAATCTTGGGGTTTTGGAGGAGGACGGCTGCAAGGCGGACTTTATGCGCGGAGCGTTTCTTGCCGGAGGCAGTGTTACTGACCCGGAGAAAGGCTTCCATCTGGAGTTTTCCACGTCCCATGCCACCGCCGCCCGCGAAACCGTTGCTCTTTTGATTGAGATGGGCTTTGCCCCTAAGCTTTCTTCAAGAAGTGTTTCCAGTCTTATTTATTTCAAGCAGGCCGATGGCATTTCAGACCTGCTTACTGTTCTTGGGGCCACAGGCTCAGCCATGGCCGTTATAACGGCGAGAGTTGAAAGGGAAATGCGCAACACCGTTACCCGCCAGATTAACTGCGACAGCGCCAATGCGGACAAAACTGTTTCGGCCGCCCAGGAGCAGCTGGCTGCAATTAAGGCGTATGCTGCAAAAAACGGTCTTGATTCTCTGCCAGATCCTCTTAAGGACGCGGCGCTGCTGCGCATCGCGAACCCGGCGGCGAGCCTTGCCGACCTGGCCAGACTTTCTTACCCACAGGTTTCAAAGAGCTGTCTTTCCCACAGATTAAAGAAAATCATGTCCCTTGCCTCGGAGGAAGAAATTTTATGAGCGAAAATACCCCGGGCGGCTTCGTCCATTTACATGTTCACAGTGAATTTTCGCTTCTCGACGGGGCGTGCCGGATAGACAAGCTCGTCCAAAAGGCGAAGGACCTGGGCCAGTCGGCCCTCGCCATCACCGACCACGGAGTAATGTATGGCGCGGTCTCCTTTTATAAAGCATGCCAAAAAGCGGGCATTAAGCCGATAATCGGCTGTGAGGTATATGTTGCGGCCCGCCGTCTGACCGACAAGGAGCACGGTCCGGACAGTCGCAGCTCCCACCTTATTCTGCTTTGCAAAAATGAAACCGGCTACCACAATCTCTGTGAGCTTGATTCCATTGCCTTCAGAGACGGGTTTTATATAAAGCCCCGCATAGACTGGGAGCTGCTTAGAGAGCACAGCGAGGGGCTCATATGTCTCTCCGGCTGTATTGCCGGAGCAATTCCCCGGATGCTGGCCGATGGGGACTATGCCGCCGCAAAGGCAAAGGCCATAGAGCTTGACGAGCTGTTCGGCCGCGGCAATTTCTTCCTCGAGCTTCAAAACCACGGCATTCCCGAGGAAGCAAAAGCCGCCGAAGGACTTATCCGCATAAGCCGTGAAACAGGAATCCCCCTGGTCGTTACCAACGACGCTCACTATATAGAAAAGCAGGATGCATACTATCAGGATGTGCTTCTGTGTATCCAAACCGGCAAAACGGTGGATGACCCCAACAGAATGCATTTTGAAACTCAGGAGCTCTATCTTAAAAGCGAGGCCGAGATGCGTCTTCTCTTCCCCGGCCTTGACGAGGCATATTCCAACACGGCAAAAATTGCCGGGATGTGCTCCTTTGACTTTGAATTCGGCAATTACAAGCTCCCCCGCTTCAAGCTCCCCGCCGGAGAGACCAGCAGCAGCGAATATCTAAGAAAGCTCTGTGAGCAGGGCTTCGCGGAGCGCTTTGCCGGCAGGCCGCAGTACCATCAGCAGCTGGATTATGAGCTCAGCATGATTAATAAAATGGGGTTCGTGGACTATTTCCTCATTGTTTCTGACTTCATCGGCTACGCCAAGGCCAACGGCATCCCCGTCGGTCCCGGCAGAGGCAGTGCGGCCGGCAGTGTTGTTTCATACTGCCTTAAAATTACAGACGTGGACCCCATTAAATACAGTCTCTTCTTTGAGCGTTTCTTAAACCCCGAGCGCGTATCCATGCCGGATATTGACGTAGACTTCTGCGTCAACCGTCGCGGCGAGGTTATTGACTATGTCACCCGGCTCTACGGGTCTGACCACGTCGCTCAAATAGTAACATTTGGCACCATGGCCGCCAAAATGGCCATAAGAGACGTCGGCCGCGCGCTCTCCATCAGCTATGCGGAGACCGACGCGGTTGCCAAGCTCATTCCCACCTCGCTGAACATGACCATCGACGAGGCGCTGACTCTTTCCAAGCCCCTTCGGGAAAAATATGACAGCGACGAGCAGATTAAAAATCTCATAGATGTCTCCCGGGCCCTTGAGGGTATGCCCCGTCACTCCTCAACTCACGCCGCCGGCGTTGTAATTACTGACCTGCCTGTTGACGCCTACGTTCCCCTCGCCCGGAACGATGAAACCATGGTCTGCCAGTATCAGATGACGACGCTGGAGGAGCTTGGTCTGCTGAAAATGGACTTCCTTGGGCTGCGCAACCTCACGGTTCTTGAGGACGCGGCAAAGCTTGTCCGGCTGAATGAGCCTGATTTTAAAATAGAAAGCATTCCAGATGATGACCGGGCGACCTTTGAAATGCTCTCCCAGGGCAAAACCGTGGGCGTGTTCCAGCTGGAGAGCGCGGGTATAACCGGAGTATGCACCAGCATCCGCCCAAAAAGCATTGAAGATATAACCGCCGTTATTGCCCTTTATCGTCCCGGCCCGATGGACAGCATCCCCCGTTTTGTTGAATGCTCGACCCACCCCGACAGGATCACCTATAAGCACGAGCTGCTCCGTCCCATTCTTGAAAATACATATGGCTGCATTGTTTACCAGGAGCAGGTTATTCAGATCTTCCGTCAGCTGGCTGGCTTCTCTCTCGGCCAGGCCGACATGATAAGGCGCGCCATGTCCAAAAAGAAGCACGCCGTTATCGACGCCGAGCGCATTGCCTTCGTCCACGGTGATGAGTCCCGTAACATTGCCGGCGCTGTGGCCAACGGCGTTCCCGAGGCTGTTGCCAACAGTATATATGATGAAATTCTCGACTTTGCCAGCTACGCCTTTAACAAGGCCCACGCCGTAAGCTACGCGATTGTCACCTTCAGAACCGCTTATATGAAGCGGCACTATCCTCAGCAGTATATGGCGGCTCTTTTAACCTCTGTTCTTGATAACAGCGCAAAGGTCTCCGAGTATATCGCCGAGTGCCGTGACATGGGCATAAAGCTTCTTCCGCCTGATATAAACTCCTCCGGCACAGACTTTACCGTTGACGGCAGCAACATCCGCTTTGGTCTGGCAGCCCTGAAAAGCATTGGCCGCGCCGCAACGGAGAAGATTGTTGCCGAGCGGGAGCGGGGCGGACTGTATACCGATTTTGAGGACTTCTGCCGCCGGGCAGGCGCGGGGGAGCTCAACAGGCGTGCTGTGGAAAATCTTGTTCTGGCCGGCGCGTTTGACAGCATGGGCTATAAACGCCGGGCGCTGTTTATGGCGGTGGAAACCGTTCTTTCATATGTTTCCCGCAACAGCCGCAATAATATCGATGGGCAGCTGAACCTGTTTGACATGGACGGCAGCGGCTCATCATCAAAAATAGAAATCAAGGACTGTGAGGAATTTTCAAAGCGCGACCTGATGATTCATGAAAAGGATGTTACCGGTCTTTATCTCTCCGGCCACCCGATGGACGAGTATTCCTCCGCGCTGAAAAAGGCCGGAGTAACGCCTATGGGCGCGATAATTTCAGACTTTCAGTCTGAAGAGGGGCCTCAAAAGTATCATGACAATCAGATTGTCACGCTGGCGGGCGTTGTTGAGTCGGTAAAAACGAAAACCACCAAGAGCAATTCTCTCATGTGCTATGTTATGCTGGGAGACAGCTCCGGCAGCATGGAGCTAATTGCCTTTCAGCGGGCAATAGACAACGGCGGCAATTATCTCAACGATAACGCGCTGGTAATTGTAAGGGGGCGCATTTCCATCAGGGATGAAAAGGAGCCCCAGCTGATGGTGGACAGTATTCGGCCCATAGCTGACCTTTCCTCAATGCAGAGTGCCCCGGCGGCCGGTGACCCCGCGCCCCGGGCGGAGCAAACGCTGTGGATAAAGCTTCCGTCCCAGTCGGCTCCCGAGTTCCGCCACGTTCAGCTTCTGCTTAAGATGTTCCCCGGAACCCAAAAGATGGTTATTTATATTGAAGACGAAAAGAAGCGCCTTGGGACGAGGTGCATCATCCATCAGGCACTCCTTGAAGAGCTCAGGCAAATTCTCGGTGAGAATAATGTTGTTTTAAAGTGATTGCGGCCGGCCGTATTTCGCCAGGCAGGCGTTTTTATAGCGGCTGTCATATGTAACGTCGGAGATTACCCAGCCAGGGGTATTATAGTCCAGGGCCTCCTCCACGGACTCAAACTCAATTTCCATAAAGGCAAGGCCCTCCAGAGCGCCGGAGAAAATATCAATCTCCTCGGTGTAGCCCGCCTCGTTGCGGGCAACATATCTTGTTTTTTCAATAACGGTGCCCCGGGAGATTTCCAGCAGACTGTTATACTCCTCCTCGTTCAGAGGCATTTCATATTCCTCCCTGGCCAGCTCCGCCGCGGCGTTATCCGCCGGCTTTGTCTTGACCGTCAGGATATATTTCTCTCCACCGTTGATTTTCCTTATGCGTATTGTTGGTGAAAACGAGACATATGCCTGCTCAATGCTGTATGACGGCAGAACCTGCAGGTCATATGGTATTTTGCTGGCATCCAGCAACCATTTTCTTTCTATTTCCATTTGTGCCGTTCCTTTTTCAGATTGATTTAAGATGCTGCGTATATTATTATATCACATAAATTAGTTATGTAATAAGGAGTTTTGTAGTTATGCGTATTCTTATTATCGAAGACGAAAAGGTTCTTGCCGATTCCATTAAGACCCTGCTGGAGGCGAAGGGCTTTGAGGTTGAGGCCGTATATGATGGTGAATCCGGTGTGGAGTATGCCGAGCTGGGCATTTATGACCTGCTCATTCTCGACGTTATGATGCCCAAGCTTGACGGCTATCAGGTGGCCCGCAATGTCCGTTCAAAACGCAATTCCGTTCCCATCCTTATGCTCACCGCCAAGGCCGATGTTGATTCCCGCATAGAAGGCCTGAACGCCGGCGCCGATTATTATCTTACCAAGCCCTTTGACACCCGCGAGCTTCTTGCCTGCATAAACGCGCTGCTGCGCCGCCAGGGCCCCGAGGTCGACGAGCTGTCCTTTGGCAACACCCGTCTTGACCTTTCAACCGGCAAGCTGATTTGCGGAGAAAACAGTGTCCGCCTCTCCTCCCGGGAATTTGACATTATGCGCCTCCTGCTTCAGACCAAAGACAAGCTTCTGCCCAAGGAGACCATCCTCGCCCGTGTATGGGGCTATGACTCCAACGCCGTCGAAAACCACGTTGAAGTATACGCGGGCTTCCTCAGAAAGAAGCTTGCCAGCATTCACTCCAACATTTTAATCACCGCTGCCCGCAGAATGGGCTATTATCTGGAGGTTTCCGATAAATGATACGCAAGCTTCGCGCCAAGCTTGTTTTGATAGAAATGTTCATTTTCATGCTGATGCTTACGGTGATTTTGGGCATGGTATATTTCTTTACCCGTACCAACCTGGAAAATGACAGCATGCGAATGATGCGCTCTGTTCCCAACATGAATGAGGAAGCCCTCCGTCCGGAGTCAACGCCCGAGGAGGTGCGCCTTCCGTTTTTTGCCATCTATCTCAGCGAAGACGGGGAGCTTGTAGCCGCCGGCAGCTATTATAATCTTTCCAACGAGGAATTCCTGCAGACGCTGTATGAAGAAGTAAGCTGCTCAGACAGCGAAGGCGGAAAGCTCAAGGAGTATAATCTGCGCTACCATGTTCAGCACTCGCCGGAGGGCGATATCTATGTCTTTGCAGACATTTCCTCCGAGCAGCACACGCTGGGTTCACTGGTAAGGACTATAATTATAATCTGGTTTTCCTCGGCGGTGGTGTTCTTCTTTGTCAGCGTTCTGCTGGCCCGCTGGGCGACGAAGCCCATTGAAAAGGCCTTTGCGCAGCAGAAGCAGTTTATCTCCGACGCGTCTCATGAGCTGAAAACGCCCCTCACCGTAATCATGACCAACGCCCAGATGCTGGGGCTTGATGACTTCACCCCCGAGCAGAAAAACGGCTTTGTCCGGAACATTACAAAAATGTCGGCTCTCATGAAGAGCCTCGTTGAGAACATGCTTTCTCTCACCCGGGCCGAAAACACGGAGCGGCTTATTCTGTCTGACATAAACATGAGCGAAACGGTTGAGGACGCTGTTTTGCCCTTTGAGCCGGTCTTTTTTGAGAAAAATCTTGTTTTAACCGAGGAGATTGAACCCGGAATACACATAAAGGCCGATGCCCGGCAAATTCAGCAGCTTGTTGAAATATTCCTGGATAACGCTCAAAAATATTGCCGTCCGGAGACGGAGACGGTAATAAAGCTCTTCCGTCAGAACACGTCAGTGATTCTCTCTGTTTCAGACCATGGCGATGAGATAAGCCCCGATGAGATTGAAAAAATCTTCATGCGCTTTTACCGGGCTGACAAAGCCCGCGCCATAAACGGCAGCTATGGGCTTGGTCTTTCCATTGCGCAGCAGATTGCCGAAAACCACAAGGCAAAAATCAAGGTTGAAAGCTCCGGCGGGATAAATACCTTCTCAGTAAGATTTTAAGGGGGAAAAGCCATATGATGCAGTATAACCAGTCTCTCAGAACCCTCTATGTAATGGACTATCTCCTCCGCTATACGGACGAGAAGCACCCCTGCACCTGCGCCGAGCTGATTGCCATGCTGGAAAAGAAGGATGCCTTGATGGGCGTTACCATCGGACGCAAATCGATATATTCAGACATCAGCACTCTGGGGCCTGACGGGTTTGGGCTGGATATAATCTCGAGCAATGGCAAATATTACATAGCCAGCCGCGATTTTGAGCTTGAAGAGGTTGAACTGCTGCTGGATGTTGTTCAGTCGGCGAATTTTATTACCGAAAAGAAATCCCGGAATCTGGTTAAGAAGCTTGAGAATCTCGCCAGTGCCCACGAGGCGAAAACCCTTAACAGAAAAATCCACATTTTCAACCGCGTAAAGACCCAGAACGAAAAGGTGTTTTATAATATCGCCAGCCTTTCCCGGGCCATTAACTCAAACGTGGCCGTGCAGTTTAAATATTTTAAATATGACGTGTCCAAGCTGCGCAAATACGGCCGCAGCGGAGGTTCCTATACCGTCAGCCCCTTCGCCCTTTTCTGGGGTGAACAGAATTATTATCTTCTTGCATACTCTCATGCCGACCGGGAGCTCCGGCACTACCGGATAGACCGGATTGAAGGCATTACCGTTACCGGCATGCCCCGCGAAGGCCACGAGGAATATGGCAAAATAGACATTGCAACATATCCGCCGAAGGTGTTTTATGCCTTCAGAGGGCCGGAGTATCAGGTCACTCTCCGCTGCAAAAACATGTTTTCCGAGGCAGTGCTGGACCGGTTCGGCCGGAATGTTATGCTCATCCCCGATGGTGATGAGCACTTCACCGTAACGGTGGATATTCTTGAAAGTCCCCAGTTTTACGCCTGGCTCACCGGCTTTGGTGACGGTGTTGAGGTCGTCTCTCCCGCCGCGGTCCGGGAGGGAATGACGGCACACCTGGAAAAAATTCTCAGGCAGTATAAAGCCGAATAAAACGCGTCAAAAAGCGCCCGTGTGTTGTTAAGCACAGGCGCTTTTTAGTATTATTCCTTTACAGGTTCATGATTTCCGCAACCGCTTCAACTGCTTCATATACCATGCCGTCGCAATGTGGCTTTTTCTCTGCCGGGGACCCAACCTCCTGCCGAAGCAGGTCACTGCAACGGACGAGATTTGAGTGGCGCTCCTTCATATAAGAAACAAATCGGCGGTATTCCCCGTCTCCACCGCCCAGCAGGCCAATTACCATCAGCCCGCCGGATATTGCTCCGCACAGCTCGCCCATTTTTGCGCCGGCTCCGAAAAAAGCGCATAGGGAGCACGCCCGCTCCGCCGTCAGCCCGCACGGCTCCGCGAAGGTCATAACCACCGCCTGGGCGCAGTTATAGTGCACGGCTGCGTTTCTGATTTCACTTGCTTTTTCAAGCCATATATTCACTGCCATAATATTATTCCCCCGTTCAGCGCTTATATTAACAGACTTTTTTATAAAGTCAACCGCTTGCCCCGGCAAAGCAAGTTGCATTTTTTCGTCGTGGATAGTATTATTAAACAAGTAATTTCACCCCTTGAATTTTATGTAAATGGAGAGAAGCTATGACTGACATTACAGCTGTTGGCGAAATATTAATCGACCTTACCCAAACCGGCTTTAACGCGGCCGGCATTCCGGCGTTTTCCGCCAATCCCGGAGGGGCTCCGGCTAACTGCGCCGTTTCAGCGGCTCGTCTTGGCGCCTCAGCAGCCTTCGTAGGCAAGGTTGGGTGCGACGGCTTCGGGCGCTATCTCAAATCCGTTCTGGAGCAGAACAATGTTAATACCTCCGGTCTTGTGGAAGACTCCTCCGCGCCAACGACTCTTGCCGTTGTCTCGGTTGATGGCTCCGGAGAACGCAGCTTTACGTTTTACCGTGACAATTCCGCAGATGTCCGCCTTAGTGAGGACGAGCTGAACATCCCCGATACCAAAATCCTTCATTTCGGCTCCGTCAGCCTTACGGCCGAGCCCTCCCGCAGCGCAACAATCGCTGCCGCAAAGCTGGCCAAGGCCGCGGGCGCTTTGGTTTCATATGACCCGAATTACCGTGCCAACCTGTGGGACAGCGAGGAGAACGCCATCACCCAAATGAAGGCGCCCCTGCCGCTGGCAGATATTCTAAAGGTTTCAGACGAGGAGCTTCTCCTGCTAACCGGCACCTCTGACCTTGAGGAGGGCTCCCGCATTCTGGCTGAAAACGGAATTTCCCTCGTTCTTGTAACCTTGGGGGGAGACGGCGCCTTCTTCCGCTTCGGTTCCGAAACCGGCAAGGTCCCCGGCTTTAAGGTAAAGGTTGCCGATACAAACGGAGCCGGCGACACCTTCTTCGGCGCTGTTCTTTCAAGACTTGCAGCCAGAGACGGTCTGGCCGGGCTCACAGCCGAAGAGCTTACTGACATCGTCCGCTTTGCAAACAAGGCCGCGTCCATAACCACCTCCCGCCCGGGCGCAATCCCCGCAATGCCGTCCGCGGACGAAATAATATATTAAATATTAAGGAGAATCGCTATGCCCCGAATGACCGCTGAATACAAAAAGCGCCTGGAGCGCCATTACGACGAGCTGAAGTGGCTTTTCTGTGAGCTTTACGGAAGCAATATGGACGCCTTCTCCAAGCTGCTTGACTCAATGCAGGAATATTACTCCGCCCGGAAGACTGACCTTAAAAAGCTGGACCGTGCCCGTGAGGCAGCGCCCGGCTGGTACCAGAAAAATGACATGCTTGGCATGATGATGTATACCGACTGCTTTGCCGGAACGCTTCAGGGCGTCAGGGAGAAGCTCCCGTATATAAAAGAGTGCGGCACCACCTGCCTGCATCTCATGCCTCTGCTGGAGTCTCCCGCAGGCAGAAGTGACGGCGGATACGCCGTTTCAGATTACCGCAAGGTAAATCCGAAGCTCGGCACCATGGAGGACCTTGCCGAGCTGGCGGACGACTGCCACAGGGAAGGCATCAGCGTATGCATGGACTTCGTTATGAACCACACCAGCGAGGACCATGAGTGGGCAAAGCGCGCCCGCGCCGGCGAGAAGGAATATATGGACAAATATTTCTTCTTTGACGGCTGGGACATTCCCAATGAATATGAAAAAACCGTGCCCCAGGTCTTCCCCACAACAGCGCCGGGCAACTTCACCTGGCTTGACGACTGCAAAAAAATCGTCATGACCTTCTTTTACCCATATCAGTGGGATCTTAATTACTCCAATCCCGATGTCTTTATCGACATGACCGGCAACATGCTCAACATCGCCAACCATGGCGTTGACGTTATCCGCATAGACGCCGTGCCCTATATCTGGAAGCAGCTTTATACCGACTGCCGCAATCTTCCCCAGGTCCACACGATTGTCAGAATGGTCAGAATGATATGCGAAATCGTCTGCCCGGGTGTTCTGCTTCTCGGTGAGGTGGTTATGGAGCCGGTAAAGGTCGCGCCCTACTTCGGAACGGTTACAAAGCCCGAGTGCCACATGCTCTATAACGCCACAATGATGTGCACTGTCTGGTCGACGGTGGCAACCCGTGATGTAAGGCTCCTGAAGCATCAGCTTGATGTTATGGCGTCACTGCCCGCCTCCTATACCTGGCTGAATTATATTCGCTGCCACGATGACATTGGCTGGGGCTTAGATTATGATTATCTCCGCAACTTTGCCCAGCAGGAGGTAGCTCACAAGAGATATATAACCGACTATTTCACCGGCCGCATAGCCTGGTCAGACAGCCGCGGCGAAACCTATAACGACGACCCGGTAACCGGTGACTCCCGCCTGTGCGGAACCGCCGCCAGCCTTTGCGGAATTGAAAAAGGGCTTGCGGAGCACAATGATGGTGCACTGAAAAACGGCCTTGCCTGCGATGTTATGCTTCACGCCTTTGTCATGACCCAGAGTGGCATGCCCATGCTGTATTCCGGGGACGAAATCGGCCGTCTCAATGACTATTCATATCACGATAACCCCGAAAAGGCCGAGGATTCAAGATACCTCCACCGGGGCGCCTTCCAGTGGGACGAGGCGGAAAAGCGCGGCGTTCCCGGAACAGTTCCCTATGTTATTTTCAACACTCTGCGGAAAATAGAAAAAGTCCGCGCCGAACACGAGGTGTTCTCGTCTGACGCAGGCTTCTATACAATCTGGACCGGGACGGAAAACGTCCTGGGGCTGGTCCGCGAAAAGGGCGGCGAAAAGCTGGTTGCCCTGTTTAACTTCAGCGAGCACTCCCATACTCTCCAGGTGTTTGACCACGGGGAGTATACAGACCTTCTCTCAGGTGAGCCGGTTGATATAAGCAGTGTCTCCCTGGAGCCATATGGCTTCCGCTGGCTGCTCAGTGAATAAGCTAAAGAACATAAAAGGAATCCGGCAGCTCTCCGCCCTCCCGGGCGGCAGAGCTGTCTTCATTTATATATGCTGAAGGGTTGCTGCCGGTAATGCTTCTGAAGACCCGAGCAAAGTAATTTGGGTTGGAAAAGCCGCAGGCGTCTGAAACAAATGACACCGTGTGTCCACCGCGGCGCAGAAGGGACGCGGCGTATTCCACCCGCACCCGGTTTAAATACTTCGCAGGCGTTATTCCCACTGTTTTTGCAAATATTCTTGTTAAATATTCCTGGCTTACCTCAAGCCGGTCGGCCAGCTCTCCGATGCTGTCTATCATGGCAAAATCATTTTGCAAAATGCCTATTGCGGCCTCCACCACCCGTGGAAGCTGTTTTTTGTGTCCCCGTTCCCGGTTGCCTGTACCATATAAATCAGTAAGCAGGCCATACGCCATGTCTGATGCGGTCTTCTGGGAGCTTCCGCTCCGGGTTGCCTCCGTCAAAAGGGAATTAACCGCCCGCCTGACACTGCGGCCGCCGTTTTGGAAAAGTAGGCCTCTTTTCTTCTGCTCCTCGCTGAATACAGTGTCGGCTATGCTGCCGTGGAGCGTAAGCACATAAATCCATGTGCCATCATCCGCCAGGACAGATATGTTCTCTCCCCTGAAGGCCGCGGCGTTGCCGCTCTCCAGGAGCCATTTGTCCTCGTCGCAGGTAACTCCGGCGCTGCCGCCCTCCGTGGCTATAAGAGTCCATCGGCCTTCCGCCGTTGGAACGGTATATACCCGCTCCTCCTTCATCATTACAGACTCTGCCGTATCAATGCTTAAAAGCCCCGAAATGATTTCATCCGGGGCTTTTATTGCTATCTTATTAAGTTCGGACCTTTTCTGCCCGTCCATTAACCAATCAGTGGCAGATTGCCAGCTCGGTTTCCTTGTCGAAGAAGTGGGCCTTTTCCATCTTGAGAGGAACTCTGGTGGTCTCGTCAACCGGGTGGGGCTCAGATGACGGCATCTCAACGATGACCTTAACATCGTTTACATATACATAAAGGTTTGTCTTGGAGCCCAGGAGCTCGCAGAAGTCAACCTTTGCGTCAAGGCAGTTGTCATCAGTTCTCTGATCCTGCGGGAGGAAGTCCTCCGGACGGATGCCCAGCGTAACTACCTTGCCAACATACGGAGTGAGAGCGGCGTGCTTGAACTCAGGAATGAGCAGCTTGTTGCCGTTGACGACGGCATACATCTTCTCGCCTTCCTTGGTAATCTCCGCATCCAGGAAGTTCATCTGGGGGCTGCCGATAAAGCCGGCGACGAAGAGATTGTCCGGTGTGTCATAGAGGGTCTGCGGCGTATCGAACTGCTGGATAACGCCGTCCTTCATAACAACGATACGGTCGCCCATCGTCATAGCCTCGGTCTGGTCATGGGTAACATAGACGAAGGTTGTGTCCAGCTTGCGGTGCAGGCGGGAAATCTCAGAGCGCATTGCTGTTCTGAGCTTTGCGTCCAGGTTTGAAAGAGGCTCGTCAAGCAGGAAGACTGCCGGGTTACGAACCATTGCGCGTCCGAGTGCGACACGCTGGCGCTGGCCGCCGGAGAGAGCCTTCGGCTTGCGGTCGAGCAGGTGCTCAAGGTCAAGGACCTTCGCCGTCTCGTGGACGCGGCGGTCTATTTCATCCTTCGGAACATTGCGCAGAGTAAGACCGAAGGCAATGTTTTTGTAAACGCTCATGTGCGGATAAAGAGCGTAGCTCTGGAAAACCATGGCTATGTCTCTCTCTTTCGGCGGAACATTGTTAACAAGGCGGTCGCCGATATAGAGCTCGCCGGAGGTTATTGACTCCAGGCCGGCGATCATGCGAAGAGTTGTTGACTTTCCGCAGCCGGAGGGGCCAACGAGAATGATGAATTCCTTGTCTTTAATTTCAAGATTAAGATTGGGAACGACAGGCTTCTTTGCTCCGTCATAGGTTTTTGTAACGTTTCTAAAGCTTATTGATGCCATAGCTTCCTCCATGTGTTTTAGTGTTTAAAGTGTTTATATAATATCATCCCCGCTCATATTGTTCAACAGAAAATTATTGATTTTATGGATAATTTTTTGACCTATATGTTTATATATAACAGATTGGAAAAATCATCGTCTTCATGCTATAATATTTTCATTAATTATGATAGGGAGGTGGACCATTTGTCTCTTCAGGATTATCAGCGGGCGCTTAAGCTTGGCAAAAAGGAGCAGCAGACGCTGGAGGCGAAGGGTGAGGACCCATATCTGATCGCGTTGGACAATATTTTGCCCGGTGTTTCTTCATTGAGTCAGGTTCCACTTGGCACCTTTGACATTCAGCTTGACCAGGTTGCCGGCACAATGACCGATCTGCGCCGTGCTTCCTTTTCCCGCTCCTTCTGGCCGTTGCTGGCAGAGGGCAGCGAGTTCGCCACAAAATGGATTTCCCTCTCCAACTACCACGTCAGGGAAGGAATTCAGGAGCCCATTAAGGTTTATGAATATATGAACTCGTTTTATGTCCTGGAGGGGCACAAGCGTGTTTCGGTTCTGCAGTATTACGGAGCTACAACGGTGTATGCCAATGTAATCCGTCTTCTTCCCCACAGGACCGATGAGCCTGAAAACAAAGCCTATTTTGAGTTTCTTGATTTTTATAAGCAGACAAGAGTCAGCTATATTGTCTTCCACGATCCCGGCAAATACGGCCGTCTCCTCAAGACCCTGCCCGCAAGCGATTTTGAGTGGAGCGATGATATGCGCCGCAGCTTCAGTTCGGAGACATACCGCTTCAGAAAATGTCTTGCTGAGCTTCCCGGTGCCGCCGACATAGACAGGGATGAGGCACTTTTGAGATACCTTGAGCTATATGGCTTTGAGCACATGCAGAGCGCAACCACCCCGGAGCTCAGGGCGGAGATTGAAACAGTTTTCCCTGAGCTTAAAAACGAGACCACCGGCGAGCCGCCCGAGCTGCTTACCGAGCCAGCCGCCCGTGCCCAGTCCAAGTCCTTTATCAGCAAAATAATCAAGTCCGAGCCCAAGCGCCTTAAAATCGCCTTCCTGCATGACAAGACCCCCGGTACCTCATACTGGACCAACACCCATGAGCAGGGCAGAATGTATGTCCAGCAGACGCTGTCCGGCAAAATTGAGACCGCCAGCTTCTATAACATGCTGGACGAGGATTGCTTTGACCGCATCTCCGCCCTTGTTAAAGATTGCTATGACGTCATTTTCACAACGACTCCCCGGCTTATCGGCCCCACACTGAGAGCCGCGGCCCGGTTCCCGGATGTAAAATTTCTCAACTGCTCGCTGAATATAGCCCATCCCATTGTAAGAAATTATTACGGCCGAATATATGAGGCTAAATTTTTGACCGGTGCCTTGGCCGCAGCCATGAGCACCAACGGCAAAATCGGATATCTCTGCAATTACCCCATATACGGCATGCCAGCCGCCATAAACGCCTTTGCCATCGGCGCCAAAATGGTTAACCCTGAGTCCAGGGTGTTTCTTGAGTGGTCAAGTGTGCCTTGGGTTGTGCCCCGTGAGCGTTTCGAGTTTAACGGCGTGTCTGTAATCTCCGGGCAGGACACCTTCAGTGACTCGGAGCCCCAGAACAGCTTCGGCCTGCACGTTCTAACCCCGGATGGCAGCCGTAACGTTGCCCTCTCCGTCTGGAACTGGGGCAAGTTCTATGAGCTGATTATCAATTCAATTCTTGACGGCAGCTGGTCGGTTCTGCAGAGCACCGAGGGCACCGGCCGGTCCATTAACTACTGGTGGGGCCTGGCACAGGGCGTCGTTGAGGTTCTGTATTCCTCTTCGATTCCCCACCAGACGCTCCGTATGCTCAAAACCATCGAGGCCGCAATTGCAGCGGGCAAGTTCAACGTGTTCGAAGGCCCTGTGCACGACAGTGACGGGCAGCTCCGCATTGCCGACTGGCAGGTTCTCTCCCCCAGGGAGATCATCACCATGGACTATCTTGCAGACAATGTCGTTGGTTCAATTCCCCCCATAGACATTTTAACTCCCGAGGCCGCCGAGCTGGTTAAAATCGAGGGTGTCCTAAGGACCGATCCTGGCTCTACCGCATGAGCGAAGGCTAATTTGGAATTAAATCGCGCTCCGCCCAGGCTCTAATTTCATATTGATAGACGGCTTAAATCATGATATATTAAACACGCAAAGGAAATAAACAGCTACACATATTGGCAAAGAAGGGAGGTTCCACAATGGTTTATACTTTAGAAGAAATCCGCAATATTGTTGCTCCTGTCGCCCAAAAATATCATCTGCCTGCGGTTTATCTGTTCGGCTCATATGCGCGAGGGACGGCTAACGAAGGGAGCGACTTGGACCTTCTTGTTGATACAACCGGGACCGATCTCAAAGGTCTGTTCGCATTGGGAGCTCTCTACAATGACCTTGAGGATGCATTGGCCAAGCCTATTGATCTTATTACTCTCAGCTCTATTCAGCAGAAGGCTCAGATGCCAAGTGATATAAGCTTCCGTAAAGAAGTTATGAAAGAGAGGATTGAGCTGTATGCAGTCGCCTGATTTGCAAAGAATAGCCCATATACGGGATTATTGTCTTGAAATTCAGAAAACAATTGACCGTTATGGGAAAGACTTTGAAATATTTAACAATGATGCTGATTATCAGCGCTCAATATCCTTCTGCATCCTTCAGATTGGCGAGCTCAGCGCAGGTTTAACTCCCGAGTATCGTGGAGCGACAGCTGAGCGCATTCAGTGGGGACCAATGAAGGGCATGAGGAATCTGGTCGCCCATAACTATGGCAGCATGAGCCGTGATATAATTTGGGAAACTGCTGTGACTGATATTCCCGCCTTGCTGTCTTTTTGCGAAGAGCAGCTTAAAGTTGAATAATTGCAATCCCCCCAGAGCAATCTGAGGGGATTGCTGTTCCCTGAAGGGAACATGGCATGTGCTAATTTATGATTAAGGTTAGGATAAAGGATGAAGTGGCCGTTTCACGTTTCACGTTTCACGTTTTGCGTAAATACGAGGATAAAGGATAGAGGATGAAGGATGAAGTGTTCATTCCGCATTCCGAACTCCGCACTAACTTCACTTCCGAATTCCGAATTAGCCCAGGGGGCTTGACAAAAATTCAAACCCGTGCTATACTCCGCCACACAATTGAATACAGGGCATAGTGCCAAACCATTACGCAGTGCATGAGATGATAAGGGTCCTTGCGCTGAGTGATTTTTATTTTCCCAAAACGTCGACCGCCAATCGACCCGGCTTTGACTTCAGCGTGATATTGTAATAAGTAGAAAAACGGAACCCAAATCAATAATGTGTATTTTAAATTAAAGGAGATAGAACCACAATGACAACAGAAGAAATCAACGCCATCGCAAACGCAACAGTCAGGAAGGAGCTGGAGGTCATCCGCCTGCTTGCAAGGTATAACGGCCGGGTGGGAGACGCGGCGAGATTAATCGTCGACGCCGTGGACCGGGTGACCACAAGGTAATTCTTTATTTTATTGAACCGGAACGAAGTAACAAACATTGGAACTAAAATTAAAAGGAGATATGAACATGAAAAAAGGACTTACTGAACTCGTAGCAATTCTCGACATGAGCGGCTCAATGGCCGGCTATGTGAACGACACAATTGGGGGCTATAACGGCGTTCTGAAAAAGCAGCAGGATGAGGGGCACGATGTCCTCGTCACTACCTATGTATTCAACCATGACAAGACCATGCTTCACGACCGTGTGCCGGTCGCCGAGGTTGCTCCCCTTACGGAGGAGCAGTACCGTCCCCGCAGCAACACCGCCCTTATGGACGCCATGGGCGACGCAATCAGGCATATTGAAAAGGTCCACCACTATATCCGTGAGGAGGACGTCCCTGAGCATACGATGTTCTTCATCACGACTGACGGCTATGAAAACTCCAGCCGCAAGTATACGTCCGATGAAATCAAGAAGCTGGTCAGCGCCAAGCAGGAGGAAGGCTGGGAGTTCATATATCTCGCCGCTGACATTGACGCAGTGGAAACCTCGGCCAATTACGGAATCAGGCGGGAGCGCGCCGTAAACTTCAGGAAAGACCGCCGTGGCTTCGGCAGAGCATATGAAAGCGTCGACATGGCCCTCAATGCGAAAATCGTCGGCGACAGCCTGGACGATGGCACCTGGCGCATTGAAGCGGACGAGGACTACATCCTCGGCCAGGATGATTCGGAAGAAATGTGAGGGGTTGACAAACCGCAGGTATATATAGAAGATAAAATTATCGTAGCTTTATTAACGTCGCTTCCTTCAATAATGCGTAAATTAAAAAGGAGATAGAACCACAATGACAACAGAAGAAATCAACGCCATCGCAAACGCAACTGTCCGGAAGGAACTGGAGGTCATCCGCCTGCTGGCAAGGAATAACGGCCGGGTCGGTGACGCAGCACGGATCATCATCAACGCGTCCGAACGTGTTTCCGGCGCAGAGGAGGCAAAATAATGGGCCAGGGTTTAGATGTCAAATGCCCTTCCTGTGGCTACAAATTCGGAGCATTGCTCGGCGAAGGAAAGACTACCGGTTACTATGCGAAAAAAATCCAGGAGGAAATGAAGGTCGGCAAATATGGTGAAGAGGGAAAGCGGTTTATAGCCAAGGCTCGCGATGATGGCATACTGGATTGCCAAAAAATTGTTTTCGAATGCAAAACATGCAAAGACCTGAGCTCGGACGCGGCAATGGCAATAAACGGAGAAGCCTTCCCCCGCAAATGCTCAAGGTGTGAAACGCCCCTCAAGCCCTGGTTCAGCTTTGAATCTGATCTGTACATGGGCAGCGCAAAATGCCCCAAGTGTGGAGGAACGCTTGAAGACGATTACGATGGCATTTACGCCTGCACTTGTTGGGACTGATGGGTTGACAAAGTACAGTATATTTAGAAGATAAAAATTAGCGTTTGAACTGCAAATTGAGGAGTATGAACCATGAATAGAACGAGAGGACTTGCAAGCCTGCTTGCCGCAGTTATTATGCTGCTCTCAGCCGTACCGGTTTTTTCTTGTGCGTATAATTCAGACACGACGGTATATGTTACCCGCACAGGCGAATGCTATCA